>PPYE01338943.1_pt1 | contig 11876 bp, 12 predicted proteins | sample 1559881 | NCBI WGS metagenome assembly PPYE01 (sample SAMN08240022, study PRJNA423297) | Human gut metagenome, whole genome shotgun sequencing project.
AGAAGTTCATGCAATATTGCAAAGGCAAAGGTGCAATGAAAATATAACAAAGAAAACGGGTACTTTATCGGATGCTTACTATATATCCCTAGAAGTGAATATATTCTAGACGGATGAAGTACTAATTCACTATCCATAACTTATGTCACTATTGATGAATAGAAATGTTTTATATGTTGAGGCATGTGTTATTAATTTTGTTTTAAATACTCTTTGTTATTTGCAAAAGTTGAGTAATTGAAACTTAACAACATGTAAGCAATTCTGTAATCTATTTCTATTGTTTAATTAGACTATTGACTTAGGCAAGCATTATTATTATGTTGGTTTTATACTGTTGAGGTGTTTTTGTGGATTAGTAAACCATTTGCTTCTTGTTTTTTTCACTAACGCTATTTGTTGTCTATTGATGTTTTTCATAATGATTTATTTTTTATATTTGTGATTACAAATATAATTATAATAATTCAGAAAAAACACGTGTTATCTATGGAATTATGAAATATATTGAAAATATAATATTTTGTATAATATCCATTGCATATAAGTCCATAAATTTAAACGGTGTAGTTGACTATATATTTTCCAATTTATTTTTGGACAAATCATATTAGGTTGGTTATTTATAAGAAGGGGGTAAATGATATTGACTTGTTTATTCTAATTGCTTTCTGTAAACTGAATCTAATGTATTTCCATGTTTATCTTTCCATACTATCCATCCATTATTACTGCTGCCTATACAGAAATCTGCTACACTGCTGGGGCTAGAAAAGGTTTTATCTGAATTCATTATGAAACTTCCATTTTTAGTGGTAGTATATTCTTTAATTAGTTTTTCTCTTTTAGCTTTCCAGTGTAATGATGGAACTGTGTCTGGGCAATGATGCTATCTTTCAAAATTGTAAAACCTGAAGAACTGTAAATCCTTTGGCATTACACCCTCTTCCTTTTGTATAGAATAAATGCTGTTCTTTTTGGTTGGACTATTTTAAAAAATATTGCAACCAATAAATGATGAAAGGAATTTTATATCTTCAAAAAACTCATCCATGGCATCTTTTTGATATTCGGGTAGGTTAGGATCTTTAGGAATTTGTTTATTCTAGTTCAATACAAAAGTATTTGTAATAGTTCGATGTTTAAGATATTGTACATCTGCTTTTGTCATTGCTGCATCTTTAGATATGAATATTAAGCCTTTTTGCTATCATGATCTTTCACTCGTTCTTTGAAATTTTCAGTTTCTCCAATGTATGCTTTGGGTTTTGTTTTTTCATCTTCTCCCAAAAGAATATAAAAAGCTGGAGTTTGTAAATCTGTTCTTTCATTCAGAATGGAAAGACTGGAACGTGGAATTATAAACATTTGGCAAATTTTATTACTGATAAATACGTATTGAGTCCCTTGGGGATCTCCGTCAATTAAGTATGTTGTTATTGTCTTACCCATATTATAATTTTTTGTTATATCCTTCATGTATTTCGTCAGCAGCTATTGAGTAGTAGCTTTGTTGAAAGTTATACTTTTGTGTACTTTCATTGATAGAGTATTCATCAGAATCATTGTCACTCCATTGTTCACATTGATGAATAACTGTTTCCAGTGCATTTTCAGCTTCTTCTGGTGGATATTTGTATTTTTTCAGAAGTCTTTTTATCATACGACGCATCCCTGCTCTGGCGGATTCTTTCTTCTGCCAGTCGATTGTACGATTTTTGCGTAGGGCGTCTGTTAACTCCTTTGTCATCGCAACTAGTTGTTCGTTCGTATATATATCTTGTACTGCTCTCGGTTTGGTCAAAGCATCGTAAAATGATTTTTCTTCTGCAGTAAGTCCTAATTCATTGCCTTGATTTTCTGATTCCGAGATTTCTGCAGCAAGCTTTAATAACTCTTGAATGACTTCTTCATTAGTAAGTAATCCTTTCAAATAGTTAGATAATGCTCTGTTTAATAAATCAGAAAACTTTTCCGCTTGAACTAAATTAGTTTTTTGATATATGGTAACTCTTTCCGCCAAAAGTTTCTTTAATAGCTCTATTGCTATATTTTTCTCTTTCATTTTGGATATTTCTTCCAAGAATGCTGCGTCAAAAATGGAGAATTCGGCTTTTACATCCGAGAATAAATTGATTACACCTTCACTTTTTACACTTTGTTTGATAAGTTCGCCAATACGGGCGTTTATTTCTTTTTTGGAAACTTTACCTTTGCCTGTCATTCTGGATAGTAATATGCGTACTGTCTCAAAAAAAGCTGCTTCATAGCGTTGTTGCTCATTAAGCAGGCTACGGCATAATGTGATTGAACTATGTAATAAGGATGATTCCTTTTGGAATAGTTGCATTTTATCATTCTTATTACTGTCCATGAGGAAGTTGACTCCACCTTTGATAATTTGTGCACGATCGTTATCAGTGCCGGATTGGAATTTGCTATAATCAAAACCGTGGAAGATATCTTGGCAAACTTCCAATTTCTCTTGAAACTTAATAAGAGCAGTTTTTTTGATATCGGGATTGCCAAATCTTTTTTGATCTCGTACTGTATAATCGTGCATTGCTTGTTTCAATGCTTTGGCTATCCCGATATAGTCGACAACAAGACCACCAGCTTTATCATTAAAGACGCGGTTCACACGAGCTATTGCTTGCATGAGATTGTGCCCACTCATTGGCTTATAGACATACATTGTCGCCAGAGATGGTACGTCAAAGCCTGTAAGCCACATATCTACGACTATGGCTATTTTCATAGGGTCATTGTTGTCTTTGAATTTCTTGGCAAGTTCTTTCTTGTATTGTTTGTTGCCAATAATGTCATGCCACTCTTCCGGATCTTTATTGCTGCCTGTCATTACCACCTTCACTTTATCAGTCCAGTCGGGGCGAAGTTCTAAGATTCTATGATAGATACTCATTGCGATAGGGCGGGAATAAGCAACGATCATTGCTTTTCCTGTCAATTCAAATTGCCTGTTTTCTTCATAATGTTTTATAATATCCTTGCACAATGAATCTATGGTAGCAGGTGCGCCAAGTATCTCTTCAAGGTGCGACATTTGTTTTTTACTCTTTTCTATCTGTTCTTCAGTAGCACCTTCTGACGCAAGTATTTCATATTCGTCATCTATTGCTTTCAATGTATCTTTGTCAAGATTCAGGTTGATGACACGAGATTCATAGTACACAGGACAAGTTGCACCATCGGATACTGCTTGTGTCATATCGTAGATGTCGATATAGTCGCCGAACACTTCTGTTGTATCTCGATCTTTAGTAGAAATGGGTGTTCCTGTGAAACCTATAAAGGACGCATTGGGTAATGAATTATGTATAATTCTTGCAGTACCGATTGATATTTTTCCAGTTTCTTCGTTTACTTTTTCTTCAAATCCATATTGTCCTCGATGTGCTTCATCGGTCATGACTACAATATTTCGTCTTAGAGAAAGAGGTTCGTCAGATTCTTCAAACTTCTGCATTGTAGTGAATATTATTCCGTTGGCTTCTCGTCCGGCTAATAGTGATTTTAAATCTTCCCGGCTTTTAGCTTGTATGGGTATTTGGCGCAAGAATTGTTGGCATTTGGAGAATTGAGTATAGAGTTGATCGTCCAAATCATTCCGGTCGGTAATAACTACTATAGTTGGTTGACTTAATTCATCCTGAAGAAGATGAGCGTAAAATACCATTGATAGTGATTTTCCGCTTCCTTGCGTATGCCAGAAGACTCCGATTTTTCCGTCACCTTGTGTTGCCTTTTTAGTTCGTTCTACTGCTTTCTTCACAGCAAAATATTGGTGATAGGCGGCTAAAATCTTTGCAGCACCTGATTCTTCTTTAGAAAAACAAATGAAATTCTTGATAATGTCAATGAAACGTTCTTTTATGAATATTCCTTCAAAAAAGGTATCATAATCAATAAACTGGGAACTTTCATATTTCCCGTCTTTGGTTTTCCATTCCATATAACGGTCTTCATTGCTGGTGATCGTTCCCGCTTTTGAGCAAGCCATGTCACTCATTACACAAAAGGCATTATATACGAAAAGTGAGGGAATTTCTTTCATGTAATTACGTAACTGAAGATAGGCTTCAGATACATTTGTTTCTTCTCTTGATGGAGATTTTAACTCAATCACAACGAGTGGCAAACCATTGACAAATAGAATTATATCAGCACGCTTTTCTGAATTTTCAACGAACGTCCATTGATTAATAACTTTAAAGTCATTACGCTTGATGTTTTTGTCATTGTAATCTATCAGGTAGATGATATCGTTACATTGTTCTTTTCCGTCGAAAAAAGAGACCTCGATTCCATGTTGAAGATAGTCCATGAAAAGCTCATTTCTCTGTGGCAGGCTACCTATTTCGATATCTTTTAGTTTAGATATGGCTTCGTCAATTGCCGGGCGAGGTTTTCCATAATTGATAGTGGTTAAACTTTCAATTAATTGTTCTTCATAAAAAGGTACATAATAGTCCCGTTCAATATTGGGACCATATTGATGCTGATAGCCTAAGTTCTCGAAGAGAGCTATCAATGCTTTTTCATAACTACCTTCTGTAAATGACATATTTTCGTTCTTTTGCTAAGTTATCTAAATATGAAAAATATATTTCTTTGTATGCTTGATAGTCTTGTTTATATAATGCTTCGGAAGCAGATAAAATAACTCCACCTAATTCCAGAGGATTTTCTTCGTCAAACAGTTCGTTAAATTCTTGGCAGTCTTCATAATGTATGCGTGAGTCTCTTTTACTTGCATGATTTATATAATAATGTATAATAAACCCACCTAACACATCTGTTATTTTGTATGCCAGTAAGGACATTGTTGTACTCATTGAGATATGGTTAATGTCTTGACCGTGAGACGCAAATCCGGAAATATTTCTTATTTCTGCTAGTTTTTGGGAGACTGACGCTATTCTCCTGGCGAGTTCACATAAATCATCTTTATAGCATTCATTTGCATCTATCAGACAATTTATTGTTTGCTTTACCAAAGCTTGAAATTGCCCATAGTTATCGTGTTCGATATTTTGATTGGCAAGTATTGTTTTGCATATACTTTCAACTAAACTTTTACAGGTTTCTATACATAATGCAGGATTCGTTTCAACTGTTTTTTCGATGGTTGAAATATGAGTTTCAAAGTAGTTGAAACTCGGTGTTTGATTAATATATTTTCGAATCCAAAGCATAGCGAATATATTAGGCGATTAATTTAAATTATCATTTATCCGACGGTTTAGCTCGATTTTCAGCAAGTATCTATAATCTACCTTATCGTTTCCTCTTATAATAGCAACGTGTTGATTTACTCTTGCCGGAAGTACATTGTTAGGTACAATACATACTCTTGCAACAGAATCTCCTGTTATATTAAGTAGTACATCCTTCTCATAAACTTCAACATTACTAAGTTTTTCAGCTTGCACTTCATTGATATAAGCCAAACCTAATTTGGAGAATGAAAAATCCAGTACATTTTGGCTTCTTATCAATGCGATGTTACCACCTAAGTAGGAATCTCGTCCTCCTTTAGGTGTTGCGCCACTACCTATTTTACTGGTTATTTCTCCTAACTTATATTTCTTCCACTCTTCCATAAATGAGAATTTAGCGGGTTAAATCGTTGGTTTTACAAGCTACCACATAACCCCCTAATTGCCCGATGTCAGCAAACGCAAATTTGCCAATCTTTACTTCCACTACCACATAGCAAGAGAGGGAAAGATTATAAAAGAGCAAGTCAATAAAGTTTTCAGTTTCACCTATCTCCAAACGATATTCTTTGCCCACATAAGCAAACCCTGTCCCTAATTCAATAAGGAAACGGGTGATGTTATTCAATAGTGCATCTTTGAGTAACCGTTCATTGTAACGTCCTGTTATTCCGGTAAAAGCAAAGTTGTAAGGATCTTTAGTCAGTTCCTGTGCAAGGTCGCTCATCACATCGGGCAATGTTTTTGTAAAGTTAGTCAGTGCCTTGCCCTGCCGTTCATAAAGATTTGTGCTTATAAAATTGAGCAACATACTACGGCTCCAGCCATTTTCCACCGTCTGGCGAACATAGAACAGTGCCTTGTCTATGTCGTCTTTTGCTTTATCCATTATCAAGCAATGATGCCTCCAAGGGACTTCAAATATTCCACCAAGTTGGTGGAAAGTTTGAAGAGCATCTTTGTACAACAGATAAAATTTCCGACAATAGTAAATATTGCTCTTCGACAATCCTGCCGCATTGGGTATAGCTTCACGCAAATCTTTACTCAATCGTGTGATAACACTTTCTCCCCAGCGTTCTTCAACGTGCAATTCTACAATATCACGACCTAAAAGCCAGTTGAACTTCAACTGTTCCACATTTACTTTCACCGCTGCCTTTATTTGGCTTTGGCGATAGCGTCCGCAAAGGTCTTTCACCCATTGCAGATATTCCTTATCAAGTATATTTATTGATTTGCTCATTGTAATCTGGATTTTGCATTTATATTAAGTTCACCAGACATCAGCTTCGGGAGAAGTGTGTCACGAAGGTGAATAAGCCTATCATTCTCTTGTAGCACCTCTGCCATTCGCTGATAATAAGGAGCAAGAGCATCATTCATCGTTTTTGCTTCTGCCTTAGGTGGTATTTTTACCTCAAAATTTGGCAATGCCTTTTTGCTAAGGTGAAGTACGGTAGTTCCATTTACATATCCAAGACAATGACCCTTAAATATTTTATTTTTAAGCATTGCTGCAAGTAAGAATCTATATGGGAAATTATTTTTAGGCAACACTTTAACCAAATCCATAGAGAAAATTATGCCATCATATCTACCATAGGTGAGTAATAATTCTGCATTTCCTATCACGTCTGCATTTTGGGTTAAATCAGTATGTGCAACTAAAATATCGAACAGATTGGCATAATGGCATTCTTTAAGTTTTACAAACGGGGCAATGCCCTTAAAGCCATCTGCCTTAAATCCGCCATTACGTCCAAAATTCTTTATGGTAACCATGGCAATATTAGAGCTATCAGTCAATTCTTCACCTTTGTAAGAATATCCTCCGATGAAATTTGCCACTTCTGAAAATGTCGTTTCGCTCCAATTGGGCTTAGGATTATCCACGAACCACGACTTGAACAACGCCTGTGTCTGTTGCTCTAAATTATCATTTATCCGACGGTTTAGCTCGATTTTTTCCACGGGTAAGCAACAAGATGCTTCCCTTTGGTGCTAATCTACTTCCGTTGTCTAAGCCTTCTTGAGATATTTTCAGCTCAGAAGAATACAAATAGTCATCGTACATGAATTTTGCACTTATCCAAGGAATGTCACCTCCCCAATAAGATTTATTACTCTTATCTGGAGTTCCACCAGAATTTAGTGTTATTAGTTCTCCTAATTCATATTCTTTCCACTCTTCCATAAATGAGAATTTAGCGGGTTAAATCGTTGGTTTTTGCACTTTGAACGTTTTTTGTAGAAGATTCTTGCACAAGTATCATTCGGTTCTTTAGTTCGTTGTGTTCGGAAAGAATGAGATTCCGAAAGAACGCTTCGATATATTCGGTGGTGGCATAAATACCTTTACTCAGATTGTTGTAGTTGGCACGAACCAAAGCATTACGGAAATACCAAGAATGATAGGCAAACGCTTCGTTGCTGATGTCGAAGCCAAACGTGCGCAGATATTTGATTGTAAACACTGCTGTTGTACGGGTATTCCCCTCACCAAAAGCGTGAATTTGCCAAACCCCAGATATAAACTTAGCGATATGCGTGATAGCATCGTTGATGTTTAAATCTTTATAGCTAAAATTCTTCTCCTGCATGAAGTCATAATCAAGAGTTTCGCGTATGCTGTCGGCACTGGCATAAAGAACGGTTTCGCCTTTCAGCACCCACTCCTTTTTGGTGATATTGTAATCTCTGATCTTTCCTGCAAATTTATAGATACCTTGGAAAAGGCGGCGATGAATGGTGATATATTCAATAGGCGAGAATGTGAACGTTTTTTCCGATAATATCTCAGCAATACGTGCCGAAACCTTATCGGCTTCTTCCGTTCTGTCTTCTATGTCTGCCCTGACGGTCTTAGACTCATAGTAGCTATCAATAAGTTGTTTGGCTTCTTCGATAGTTATATCACCCTCAATATGCTGACGTGCCGTTTGTATCAGATATTCAGACGGTTTTAAATCATCCACCGCCTGCAAGCCGATAGCGGTTTGCCAAGCATAGCCTTTTTCTCTTTTTTGAGGCTCTCCTTGTCTTATATATTCTTCAAAGTCATTCATCGTCTAATGTTTTTAGCTGTTTAATTTATCAATTTTAATCTTTCCAGACATCAATTTGGGCAGAATTGAGTCTCGAAGATTCGTAAGTCGCAGCGATTCGGATATAATGTTCTTTTTCTTTTGTATTATAGAATTGACTATGTCAGAAAATTGATTTAATACATTGTTATCAGGAATCGCTATTGACATTCCTTTTAGATGTATTGGACCAAAGTTTGCTTGAACACTGCCAGAAGCTAACTCTATTTGTTTATTGAGGAAAAGAGAAGAACCTAAATATCCGTATAAAAAACCTAATTGTCTATTAATTCGAGGAGTAAATCGGATGACACTGGTATTCAAACATAAAGGAAGATATTCTTTAAGTACTAAAGCCTTTCTGCCCAATGTCCCTGAGCAAGATATAACAATATCATTTTCTTTGAGCATAAAATGAGCATATTTACCTTGAGCCTCCTCATCCGAAATCATATTGGCATTTTGTATATTAATGATGTCATTATTGATGCATCTAATGTTGATAAATTTAGTACCATTATTAACATATTGCCAATTTCTAATTCCTGGGCCCTCTTGAAAATTAAAGATACTAGAAATAGGTTGTATGTTCCATCCTTCAGGTATCATTCCCAATTCAGAATCTACGAACTTTCCACCTCTAAACGGTTCGAAATCCACGAACCACGACTTGAACAACGCCTGTGTCTGCTGCTCTAAATTATCATTTATCTGCCTGTTTTTGTAAAACAGATGATTCTTATTGTTATATGTATTGTATCTTATCCGCATTTTAATTAATGTATTTACGATGAGATAGTTTTACGTTATTTTGATTAACCATAGCATAATGCATGGTAGTATCAATTTTTACATGACCAAGTAACTTTTGTACTTGTTCTACAGGCATTCCTTTATCTATAGCCATTGTAGCAAGTGTTCGTCGGAATTTGTGAGGATGGACACGAGCTATTTTTGAAGAATGCCCAATTTTACGTAGTCGAACCTCTACACCCGATATTTGCAGTCGGTTATGTGGCTTGGCAAGAGAGACAAATAATGCTTTGTTTCTGTCTTTACGGGAGCTAAGATATTGTTGCAGATGTATTTTAGCTCTTGCATTGAAATATACTATCCGTTCTTTATTTCCTTTGCCAAAAACAATGCATTCTCGTTCGTTAAAATTGATGTCTTCTCGGTTTAGTTTTACTAATTCACCGACACGCATTCCGGTTGAGCATAAGAGATCAATCATTGCAAGGTCACGAATTTCCGTACAGTTGTCGCGAAGGTGTTCGATGTTCTCATCAGTAAGCACTTCTTTGATTTGTGTGCCGGTTTTTACTTTATGGATTCTATGTATAGGACTCTTTATAATATAATCCTCTTCTTCAAGCCATGAAAAGAAGGAAGAAAAGATTCGTCGAATATTATCTATTGTCACTTTGCTGGACTTATGCTTGCGTTGGAATACAGCCAAATATGCTCGTATATCTTCTGTAGAATAGTTTACTACTTTTTTAGGCATAGTCTTGAAAAGTTGTTTGACTGTTGAACTATAATATTTGATAGTCGGAGTAGTACAGCCTTCAACTTGCTTTGCGGACAAAAAGATTTCAAGCAGACGGTCGTTTGTAGCAGCATTTTCATGCTCTTTCTCACCGTCTTTTGTAATGGTGTATTTACTTATAACTTGAAGTAATACTCCATTAAGTTGAGCCATTTGTTCTATACTTAAAACATCTGTCATCGCATTGCTAATTTCTTGAATCAAATTTTCTTTCATATTCTTCTATTATTGAGTTAATTAATAAATCGAAGAATATAGTAATATTTATTTGATTGTGAATCCTATACTAGATAATTGTTTGCGAATTTCTTCTTCGAGGTCATGGGATTGTGCAAATAAATCAGATAATTCAGAAGTCAAACGTTCCATTTTTTCTTGAAACGGTTCTCCGTCATCTTCTGTTTCTGCAATTCCTACATACCGTCCCGGGGTGAGGATATAATCTTGTTTGGCTACATCCTCTATTGATACAACAGCACAATAACCTTTTTCATTTTCTAAAGTTCCTGAATTGAAAGCATCAAAAGTACCCGCTATTTTCATTATATCTTCTTCGGATAATTCACGGAGCTTACGGGTAATCATGCTACCCATGTTGCGGGCATCAACGAACAGTATTTTATTCGTTTGTTTTTTAGCCCGGTTGAGGAACCATAAAGAGACTGGAATACCTGTCGTATAAAAAAGTTGGGAAGGTAATGCTATGATACCTTCTATTAGATCTGCCTTTATAATATTTTCGCGGATAGTTCCTTCACCGCCTGTTTGCGAGGATAGAGAACCATTGGCAAGTACCATCCCTATACGTCCTTTGGGGGAAAGATGATGAATCATGTGTTGAAGCCAGGCAAAGTTGGCATTTCCAGCAGGAGGTATACCATATTTCCAGCGTACATCATCCTGAAGTTTGTTAGCTCCCCAATCACTTAGGTTAAACGGAGGGTTTGCCAGAATGTAATCAGCTTTTAGTGTAGGATGCTGGTCATCAAAAAATGTGTCAGCGTTGAATTTTCCAAGGTCAGGCTCAATGCCTCGAATCGCCAGATTCATTTGAGCCATTTTCCATGTAGTAGGATTGCTGTCTTGACCGAATACTGATATGTTATTGATATTTCCATGATGTCGTTCGATAAATTTGGCTGATTGTACAAACATGCCACCAGAGCCGCAAGCCGGATCGTATACGCGTCCGCTATATGGCTGAAGCACTTCAACTAATGTACGGACAATACATGATGGTGTGAAAAATTCACCGGCAAGTTTTCCTTCTGCTTCTGCAAATTTGGAGAGACAATATTCATAGGTACGCCCTAGTATGTCCTTACTGTCCCCATGTTCTTTCATTTGAACGTTTGTAAATAAATCCACAACATCCCCTAAACGGCGTTTATCTAATTCTGGTCGTGCGAAGTTTTTAGGAAGAATCCCTTTTAAACGAGGATTTTCTTTCTCTATCAGTCGCATGGCGTTGTCGATGACAGTACCAATCTCCGGAGTATGTGCTGCTTCTGCTATGACCGACCAACGAGCCTCTTTGGGAACAAAGAAAATATGCTCATAGGAATATTCATCTTTGTCTTCCTCAAAGCCTTCTCCTTCATTGATAAGAGCTTGATGTTTTGCTTCGAAACTGTCTGATATATATTTAAGGAAAATAAGTCCTAAAACGACTGATTTATATTCTGATGCATCCATGTTGCCACGTAATAAATCAGCTGCTTTCCATATTTGTTTTTCAAATCCTAATTCGGCTGTATTTGTCTTTGCCATACTATTATATTTTTGTCATTGTGATTAATGTTTATGTACTCACTTTAAGTTCACAGATACTTTTAATGAGGTTGATGCAAAAGTAGAAAATAATTTCCATAGTGCTGTCATACTTTAAATGAGAAGTAAATGTAGGCATTATTATTGATGTAATTGTTATAGTTGGAGTAAAATTTATTCTTTTGGTTGTTAGAATATGCAGAAACTCCTATTCTAACAAAAAAATATGAT
>PPYE01385600.1_pt1 | contig 11874 bp, 21 predicted proteins | sample 1559881 | NCBI WGS metagenome assembly PPYE01 (sample SAMN08240022, study PRJNA423297) | Human gut metagenome, whole genome shotgun sequencing project.
GACTACCACCGACACCCGCCAGCCGGTCAGCAGATCAGAAAACCGCCGAACCTCCACTCGGAAGCTCGGCGGTCTGTCATAGTCGGAGAGTCGCCAGCCAAAGTCGCTGACCTCCGAGCGGGAAAGTCGCCAGTCATAGTCGGAAAGTCGCCAGAAAGTCGATAGTCTCTCGATAGTCGCCAGTCATAGTCGCTCACTCGTCAGAGTCGGAAGACTCATAGTCGCCAGCCGTGTCTTCCAGATACTTCCTCTGCAAGTCTTCCGGGGACACCTGATCTCCAAGCTGCTGATTGGGCGTAAGCACCATCTCCTGCTTGTCCACATAGCCCATGTTGTTCTTCATGAGGAAGATACCGGCAACGGGGTTGATCTTGCCGTTCTGCATATAGTTTTCCATCTGTGCGTTCAAAACTTGATACGCCTTTTTAATGAGGTTGCGACTCTCGGCGGGAACATAGGCACTATCCACTCCATTCGCCCATTTCCATAAAGTCGTTCTATCCACGCCAAAGGCCAAAGCCATTCCTGCAACACTCGGCTTCATATCATCATCTGCACACAACTGGAAATACTGACCAATCCTTACCTTGACCTGTTCCGGTTCCCTCATGCTCACATCAGGCCAATCCAACATAGCCATAGAGTGTTCCAAATATTTCCGATTGTCTCCCGGCTCAGACTGAACACTCAGGGCTTCTTTCCGGTCAGGCCGGGTACGCTTTTTCACTTGCATTTCATCTGCCATGCAGTTTTACCTCCAATTCGTCAAGAGTCGTTTCGATTGCCTGTCTGACCTTTGGCATAACACTATGCCAGTTGTTCAAGGCAGAGCATAAAGTCGCATAGCTCATTTTGTACCCTCTGATCTCCATGAAAATTAGGAAATCCTTTCGGCTCATACCTAACGCTTTCAGCCGAACATGAGGTAACAGAGCTTTTCTTTTATCTCCTTCCATAGAAACCTCCTTAGTGAGAAAAGTGATAAATCGAGCCGTTTTCCTATAAACTCTCCTTATAGGACGCTCTATATAGAGGACTTATAGGGAAATAACCTCGATTATTCACTAAACTCACCAAATAGTGAAAAATGAAAACTCAAAAACCTCTCAATTTGAAAAGACTTTCTGCAACAACACTCACTTTTATCACTAAAGTCACTAACGCTCTACTTCTTGCTCACACTCGTCAGAATATACACGAACAACCGCAGCGACTTGCTCCCAATCCAAATAAACAGGCTTGTTCTCGGTAATCCCTTTAATGTCATACCCGGTTATTTGATTGAGTGCGTTTCTCGTGATTGTGAATTTGTCGCACTTAACCGAAAACTCAGCTCCACTTTTCAGGATAATGCGTACCGTCATTTTAGTCATAGTCATTCTCCTTCACATGAAGTGAGATCATCTTCTCACGGGTGAGCTTATCGACCACACGACCAAGCTCCTTGTAGCCGGACACCGCCGCCAGCCGTTCAAGGTTGCCCTTGGTCTGCGCCGTGACTACGATGGAGATACGGCGAAGGTTTTTCTTGTCAGTCCTCATGACCGTCATCCCTCTTTCCATAGATACAGGCAGAGATAAGAGACTGCACCAGAACACAGGCTTCCTCTCTGGTGGCACCGGAATTGATTGCGGCTCTATAAAAATTCAGAGACATTTCAGCCAAAGCACCAACGGCGTTCAGCAGCTCTTTCACAGCGTCATTATTCATCGTCCTGTTCCTCCACGAAAATCATTCCCTCGAATTCATCAGCTCTGCCGAGAAGCCGCCAAAGACCTTCCTCTCGTTCTCCGCAGTTGGGGCAAGACATACCCGCCACCTTTGCCAGCTTTTGAGGGAAATCAGAGTCTTCTTCTACGAACAGAAGGTGTTCACACTTCCTGCAAGAGAAGACCGTAAACATGGGGCTTTCCACAATCGGCTTTTTCCTGCCACAGCGAGGACATACCCATTCGTGACTCCAATCCCGCAGGGTCATTTCATGACCACATACACATTTCTTGCTCATAGCCCTCACCTCAATCCTCGAACATACGGCTGAGGGTGTTCAGCTCACGCCGAAGCTGGACAATGCTTGCCATGATCTGAGTCTTGGAAGCACCCTTTTCCACAATCCCGCTGCCCCACTCAGCGACATAGGAGTGACTATTCCACTCCTTCTTAGAAGCTCTGCGGTCTTCATGAACCACCACGGCTTCTTTGAGCCGGTTGGTAAGGTTGACACAAAATTCAACCTGTTCGATGATCTCATTCTTTTTCAAACTCATACCGCTCCTTTCAGACGCAGACCCTTGTAGGAAGGGTAGCCGTTGTAGGTGGACTTACCCTCATGCCATTCCGGGTGAGCTTCCATGTCGGCGTTGAACCGCTTTGCGCTGCACACGAAATAACCGTTGGACTTGCACCAAATCTTGTAAGCGTCATAGAGGGACTTTGCTCTGGTGATTGCGCCGTCAGCACTCTCGCACTTTTCTTCAAGGAACTGCAATACCAGATCGTTGTCCTTCTCATACTGCCGCACGACCTTCTTCATGTCATCAGACATTTTCAGACCAAACCGCTTGTACTTGAAGTACCCGGCAACCAGCCAAGAGAAGATACCCTGCATAGCTTCCTGTGTCTGGAACTCATTTTTCAGGTTTTTGTCCTGTTCTTCCTCCTTGAAATGGCGGTTGAACTCGATCACCCGCACACGGTCAGAAGCGAACAGGGACTTGTCGTTGACAGAGGGAAGGTCATTGCAGGAGAGCCAAAGAGTGAACTGAGGGAGAAAAGTTGTGGCAGTCTCATAGAGGTTCCGGGCTTTGATTTCCTCGCCGCCGGTGAGCTGTTTGATCGTTTCCTCGTCCAGCTTACCATACTGATTGCTCTCAGCCATCGTGACAAACCGCTTACCTTTCAGGGACGCAAGCATGGGGTTGGCGGCTTCTGCGTTCTTGCTCCGCTCAGATTTGCAGATGATCGATACGGGAGACACGGACGCATAGTCACCGAGAAGGTGGTGAATGGCACTCAGCATGGTAGACTTTCCGTTGCGGGTGGTCTTGCCGTGAAGAATGAACATACATTCCTCGTTTGCCATGCCGAGCATAGAGTAGCTAAGGGCTTTCTGCAAATACTCGGCCTTGTCTGCGTCACCACAAGTGACCTCAGAAATGAACTGCTCCCACCGCTCACACCGAGAGTCTTGAAGGGTGTACTTGAAATTGGTCTGCATGGTGAGAAAGTCGTGCCAGTCATGCTCCCGGAATTCCATCTTTTCGAGATCATAGGTGCCGTTGAGACAGTTAATAAGATAGGGGTTGGAGTCGAATTCCTGAGCGGTAATCGGCATGACACTCGCAGCGTCCTTCATGAGCCGGTCACGGAAACGGCGATCTCCCATCTTCACAATGAACTTCATGTACTCCCTGCGGCGGTCTTCGTTTCCGATTTCTCCGCAATACAAGGCCATCAGGCGGCAGAACTCCTTAATCTTCTCAGCCACCAGTAGAGAACCAATATCCTTTCTCCAAGCTCCCTCAGAGTAAGTGAACCAGCATTTCGCTTCGGGGCAATACCGAGTGTCGTTCTGGTAGCACTCGGAAAACAGCTCTGCCATACCGGACTCGTCCCACGAATAGCCGGTGCCGCTTGCTTGGTGACTGCGTTCCGGCTGCGCTTCCTTGATGTAAAACATCTTGCGGGACTGGTCTTCGTCCATGATGTATCGACCATTTGAGAGCTGAAACAGCTCTTGATCTTCGGAAGTGGTGAACACTTCATCAGCCATTTTAGGCACTCTCCCTTCTCAAAGTTTTAGACCATCTCTGTTTTAAGCAAGCGGGGGATTTATCTTCCCTCGGTCTTGAAGGGACATTCCATGAGACACCTCCGCATTTTTCGTTTTCCAGTTTCCACCCGGACGCTTTAAGGGAGGAACCTGTTTCAGAGTCAAGAATATAGGTGATAATCTTCCTGTAACCCATTTCTTTTGCGACTCTCGCACACGCTCCGTAAAGGAAGGAACAGGCGTTTTTCGTACCGTCTGTGCAGAGTCTTGCGACTTCACAAACCGTTCCGTCATCAAGTTTTCTTGCAACAGGTCTGCAACAGATAGCGACACCTACCAATTTGTCCCCCTCATAAGCCGCAAGGCACCACTTACAACCAGAAGTAGCCCCGTGATGTCTATGGTGCTGTTTTACAAATTCGGTGGCGGGTCTGAAAGAAATAGGCCGTAATTCGAGTCCCACTGAAATCACTTCCTTTTCTTCAAGGCTTTCGCCATAACCAACAGCGCACACGCCTGAGCGTCTTCGTCCCACCATGCACACCGCTCTTGACAGCAAGTGAGAATTTCGTCCGTGCTGGCGTTCAGCGGACAATACTTTTTCGGTTCATTCGCCACCGTTTACACCCCCCCCCATAGAAGAAAGCGTTTCTCAAAGCGGTATCTACATGGCGCATGATCTCCACCGGGAGAGTACACAAATACTTCCAGTCATCGGTCACATCAATGACCCGTACCTGTTCGCACTCCACCATGCTCGGTTGCAGATCACCCCAAGTGATAGCCACATGGGTAGGCATTTCCAGCCTTTTGAGCTTGGTGGTCAGGGGTACAACAATGCTGGTGGGAGAGAACTGATTTCCCATGTTGTTCTGAACGATGACCCAAGGGCGTTTGCCGCCCTGAACATGACCGGAAGAAGGGATAGGCACATCAATGAGTACCACATCTCCACGCTGATAAGGTTTCATTTCGTTTACCTCCTGTATCTTGTAACGCTATTGACGATCAGTTCCACTTCGGAGCGGTCAAGCGGCGGTTTACACGCTACGCTGTTGGCATACAACAGCTCTTTGAAAATATCGGCCTTGCTGTAACCCTGATTGTGAAGCTGACCAGCAAGGGAAGTCAGACTAAGGTTCCTGCTGCCAGATGTAATAGGCGGGTACTCCGGTTTCAGAGTTAGTTTCCCATTCTCAGGCTTGTGATAGATCGGAGAATAGATACGCTGAGGGACAGAGCTGCCAGAGCTTTCTTTTGGAGCGTCAGGGAAATACTTTTCAACGACATAATCAATTCCCGCCTGATTTTCGATGATCTCAGGGAAGATAAGTACATTTCCCGTCATGATGAAATACCGACTGCTCTTGTAAATCTCCACGCCGTTGCGGTTGTTTTTCCCCTTGAATGGAAGTGAACCCCTTACCAGAATGTGAACACCCCTGCCGCTTCTGCTTTTTTCTGTGTAGGACTCGCAATGAGAGATAATGTCAGCCGCCAGAGGGGAGAGAAACCCGTCATCAAATCCAGCGTCAAGATCAATTCCAATCAAACCGTCAGAGTTAAAAACATATCCGATACCGTCATAAATGCCATGTTCCACATTGGTGGCAGCGTCTTCAAAACTACCCCAAGTTTCGGGGTGAACTGACGAAGCCGCTTTACGCTGAGTCGTTTGCATTGGAATTTTTGAATTGTTCCATACATTGACCCAACAATGCTTTTCTTTCAACTCTTGCGGTATTCTTTCATACATGACAACTACCTCTCGGTCTTCGGTTGTTTGCTTGCTCTTTTGAGGTCGCCCAACGGCAGTTTTCAGGGTAATACCCTTTGAAGTTGTCTTTGCGATCAATGGTCAAATCGTCACGGTAGCCATTCGCCAACGCCCATTCTCGGAACGGCTCAAACTGTTGCCATTCCTCACACACCGTTATCCCTCTGCCGCCGTAACGCTCATAGGCGTTATTGTTCGGGTTTTGACAACGCTGTTTCATAGCACGATGAATATTCCACAGGCGAGAGTGAGATTGGTGGTGCGTTCCGTTAAAGGCTGAAATGACTTCTTTCTTAAAGCAACCACAAGAAGGATTTTTAGACCTTTTGATGTGGGTGGTATCTCTGAACACAACTGCACCGCAATCACATCTGAACTCCCATACCATATTGCTGCCGTGTGTAAGATCAGGGCGTGGCCTTACTCCAACCAATTTTCCAAATCGCACATTGGATAAATTCAATTTTTCGCTCACAATGCACACCTCAGCTTTCATACGGGGACTCATATTCCCAATCCCAAGTGTTTCCTCCACGGTAAGCGTTGCGGAAGTAATTGTGGTAGCCGTCACCTGAAAACCATAGATAATCAGGTGGTAGGACTCTACCAACCTCGGTTTCTCCGTCCTTCTCTCTCTGCCATCTGGTCAAAACATCTTCGCAGAGAAACCATAGTGTCTCGTCTATCGGGTTGTTCTCCCGGTAGCCGACAAACTGAGAGGGAGCGGTTACGACTTCAAGAATGGAGCCGTAACCCTGATTTACCCTGTTCAGAACGCACCACACACAAGCGGCCTGTTCTGTTTCAGATGGAACCCCTCTTGCTTCTCCCCACAACATCTTTGCCAGAGCTGCCACTTCCTCATGAGTCCACGGCTTAGGTGTCTCGACAGGTTCAAAGATAACCGGAGTCGGAACCTCTACCACCTCGACTGCGGGAGAGGTCTGAACGACATCAACCGTAGGCTTCATGAAAGGGCTTGCCAACAGGCAGATGATAGCGGAAAGACAGAGAACGGAAATCAGCTTCCGCAAGACTTTTTCCGCTTGCTGGTCTTGGTCGAGGGCTGACAAGCAAAGAAGTATTTGTTATCCACGCAGATAGGATAACCCTTGAACTGGTCGCTGGACTTCGGCTTACCGGCGGCATAAATGCTCTCTGCGGTTTCTACGGGCATTTCCCCGGACACATAGTCAGAACCGGCGACCATGATATACGGTACCTTGCCGTCATTCACTTTGAACTGCATTTTCTTCCTCCTGTTCTTCCTTGTACCATTGCTCCAAGTCCACACCGATTGCGGAAAGCCTCTGACGGCATAGCCAGCCGCCGTCTTCCGGGTTCATTTCGTAATGCTCCCGGAGCTTCTTGTGTTCGGCATAAAAGAGCTTCCACGCCTTTTTCAGCCGCTTCTTTCCAAAACCGAAGTGAACATGGAGCATTTCGAGAATGGCTGAGTCGTTGTCCATCTGAAATTGAAGATCGTTCTCCAAAATCTGCTGATTGATAGCTTCATTCAGCACTTTTTGTTCGGCTTTGTTGAGCTGAACACCGAAGGGTTTACTCCCCACTCTCTTGAAATTCATCAGCCCACCTCAATGTCCTCGAAGAATACGGGATAGGTGGATTTCAGCAGATCATAGAGTAATCTTGCGACCACTCTCATGTCCGGGTGAGCGGCGGGAGCGCAGCGCAGACGAATGAAATGTCGCCACTCTCTCATGTCAGCCGTCATAACCACTTCGGTCTTCAAGCTGTTGGGAAGCACAGATCGGGCTTCCTGCGGTGTGCAACCCTCGTTCAGCAGATCGAAATAGGCAACCTCGGCGTTCTTGCACGACCGCTTCCAGATGTGGTAAGTCGAGTCGGTCTTGGCGAAGGTGGAGGGGCGAATGACGGTGATCTCACCGCCGAAGCCTTCCTTGCCGTAATTGCAGTACCGAGTTGACTCCTGACAGTAAGCCGCCAACCGGTGACGGACGATTTCGTGGCTCACACCACGGTCACAGGTGAAGCGGACAGTCAGGGAAGCGTGTTCAATCACGGCTTCATGACCCCGTTTCAGGATATTGCGGACGAATTTCTCTGCGCTGCCGTCCGTGATCTTATCCTCGGACTTGTAACAGGTGCGTCCAGCCTGTTCCACGGTGGAAAGAAGGGTTGCGTAATCGGGAGCATTGATAAGCTCCACCTTGGGTTCAATGATTTTCATGATGTTTATCCTTTCTGGTAACGATGTTCTTAAACCAGTATCGAAGAATGTACCAGCATTGCTCCAAATACCCGACTTTGCGATAGCCCATGTTAAATACCCGCTACATGGCTTGCCAGCATATCGGCGTGGTGCGTCCACAGCACATTCGGGTATGAGTGGATTGCGCCGGTGTAGTCATTCCATTCTTCCTTCGGTGTAAACGCTCCCATGTGGTAGCGAATACAGCAGATTTCTTCCTCGGTCAGCCGATAGAACTGAGACAGCAGCATGACAGATTTCTCGCCGTGGCCTTTCAGAAGTGTGTTGGGATTGTAGTCCCAACTAATACTCTCACAGTCCATGAAGGGGAGATACTGGTCAATCTTGCAGAGGTCGTGGAACATACCCACAATGTAGGGCGAACGCTCGTCCTGCCAATGGAGATCGTTGTCCTTTGTGAGCTGGACAAGGAACTCCATGACCGAAGCGGAGTGCTGGTACAGACCTCCTTCATGTGCGCCGTGGTACTTCGTGGAAGCCGGTACCTTGAAGAAGCCCCTGTTCACCAGCCAGTCCAGCATATCAATCGGGAGAAGCGGTGTGCCATCGGGGAGCTTCATCAGATTGCAGAAATCTGTCAGCTCAGACTTGGAGAAGCAGTCAGCCATTCTTAGAACCTCCCTCATACTCAGGACGATGGACGCTCCGCTCGGAGTCAAAGCCGTCCGGGTAACGCTTCATCAGCTTATCGACATTTGCCGATAAAATTTCATCGAGGTTTACACCGATAGCGGCTGCGGTAATAGCCAGATACCAAGCAACATCTCCCAATTCCTCGGCAATGTGTTCAGTATCGAGTTTGTGACCTTGAAAGGTGGATTTCTTGATAATGTCTGCGACTTCTCCGGCTTCACCACAAAGACCGAGGGCACCATTGATAATCATTCCGTGAGAGGAATAATCCATATTGGCGGTTCGCAGAGCTGCTTTCTGATATTCGTTACCTGTCACGGTCAGCTACCTCCATTTCCACAACCGTCATGATTGCGTAATTGGCGAGGTCAATCAGAGTGTCCCGGATAGACTCGTCATTGACCTTCTGATCTCCACCACGGGAGAGGGTCTTGAAACGGTTGAATTTGTCACCGAGCCGAATACGAGCCATAGCCATACCTTCTTCAACAAAGGTCTGGTGGAAGCTGTCGCCGTAGTCATGATTTTTCCGGGTATACAGGTCGTTGATTTCCTTACAGATTTGAGCATGACGATCAATCTTGGAAACCGAACAGATATATGCTTCTGCCATTGTATCTTATCCTCACTTTCCACATAGTTTTCAACAAACCATTGGAGAGGGAGAGCCTATCGAAATAGCCCTCCCTCTCTCACGGTCTTAGCCAAGGAGAGCTGCCAAATCCATAGAGGGCTTCTTACCGGCCTGTTTCGGTGCCTGAGAAGCCGCAGGAGCGGTTTTCTTGGCAGGGGCAGGAGTAGCGTCACCCGTTTCCTCCCAACCGTCAGAAGGCCGCTTATCAGCCAGACGGACGAAGGTTACGGTCTGACCCGGCTTGTTCTTGTTGGGCTGAACATCATGCTCGATGTCGCACTCGATAAAGTGACCAATCAGGTCAGTGTGGTCGATCTCGGTCAGCTCGAAATCTTTCAGAGCGGTCTTGGCGAAGTAGCTGAAAGCGTTGTAGGCACCCTCATTGGGAGAGCCATCGGTTTTCAGCAGAGAGAACCGTTCGATGTGCTTGGAGCCGCCCTGCGTCTGCATGGTGACTTCCAGCTTGCCGAATTCCTCCTTGTACTTCACATCAGTGATCTTGAAGACATGAGTCCCTTCTGGAATGAGGGAAAAACCCTCGGTGAGTCCGATTTTAGCCATTGTTTGTTCCTCCTTAATTTTCGTATTCAACGGGGAAGATGACACCCACCAACAGGTCATCATCGTCCGGCATTTGCGGGTACTGCTTGACCAGCAGAGCTTTCGCTTCGGCATTGCCGCTGTCAATGTCGTAAGCGTACAGGATTTCGCAGAAATCGGACTTCTCGATCAGCGACCAGTCATCATTGCTGATTGCGATAGAAATGTCCTCGCTCTCCGTAGAGAAGACCCGCACACAGTCCTTGATCTTGCCGTCAGGGTACGGCATGATTGCTTGGGTCAGCTCGGCATACTCGGTGCAACCGACCTGAGAGATCATGCGGTCAATGGGTTCAGGCATATCCTGAATGGCGGCAGCGGTGACACTCTGGACGGTACAGGGAATGATCATGAACGCAGACGGGGAAGCCAGCCAGCGGTCAAAACCACGCTTGTAGATAATGCCGCTGGAAGCCAGAGACTTGACGAATTTCTTGAACTTCATGAATTAACCCTCCTTGATGATTTTCGGGGAAAGACGATAGGTGTCCTCGGTGGTGGTGTACTTTTCCAGCACACCGTCCGCTTTCATAGCGTCCTTGTCGATTTTCGAGGTGGAAGACCGACTCACTTCCCATGTATAGGAAGAACCGGCGATAGACACCTTCTTGTCACCGTCACGGAACTGAGCAATGGCGAGTTTTTTCAACATATCGGTCACGACCTTGTACCGCTTCTCGTCCTCAGCGACCTCGGCGGCGTGAGCGTCCAGCTTACTTTTCAGGGCTTCCGCTTCCTTCACTAGAGCCGCCATGTCGGTTTCAGGAGACAGATTGTTGGTGCGAAGGACTTTCAGAATTTCAGAGTCCTTCTTCTCGTCATACTCCGGGGAAATGCCGCTTTCCACATGGTCTTTCCACCATTTCAGAGCCGGTTTGACATACCGCTTCTCGAACTCAGGATAACGCTCGGACACTTTGAAGGGGCGGGTAATGGTGTTGTCACCGCTGCACACGAATTTGGAAGGGTCATCGTAGTCCGTGGCTTCGAGGAAAGAAGCGACCATGATAACATCGTCTACGCCGAGAAGATAGGCATAGAGAGCGGCTTGCAGGGCATAATACTCAGGAATGTCCTCAGCCCAATCCTCCACACGCTTGGAGGTCTTCATTTCGAGAACCTTGGTGGGCTTGCCGTCCTTGTCGTACAGAAGGTAGTCCCACATACCGCCGAGGACTTCCACATTCGGGAAGAAATCTCCCCAAGTCTTCTTGAAGTAATCGGCACCCCAAACATCGGTAGGAGTGACCAGATTGCTCATAAAGTAGGCTTTCTTCATGTACTCAGCCTGTTTCGGCTCAATGGTCTTACCGGCGAGGGTGTAGATCGTGTCCTCGAAGGGCTTCTGGTAGGTACGGGTGACTTCACACCAGACCTCGAAGGGAGTAGACCACGGGTTCAGGCCGAGAATAGTGGCGAACCGGGTTGCCGTCAGCTTCTTGGGCTTCTTGGGAGGAATGATCTGAATACGGTTGTTGTCGAGCCATTCCATAATCAGCCCTCCTGCGTGTCATACGCCGCCAGCATTTCCTTCACACCGGCGATAAGCTGGTCACACTGGTCTTTGGTGATCTTGGAAAAGCCCTCAGTTTTCATGGCGATAGACTGAACGAAGGACTCCTGCTCACTGTCCAGCTCCAACAGCTTTTTCAGAACGGCTTTCAGATCACCAACGGAGCTTTCATCGGCGGCTTCCGCAGGGGGAGAGGTCAGCTCCTTCTTGATTGTCTCACGCTCGGCAGTAGTGACCGGCTTGGTGTTCTTCTTGGGAGTAGGAGCGGGATTGGGAGTGTCGCTGTCATCGCTCTTAGGCTTTTGATTGTCGATACCATCAGACTCCACCAGATCAAGGACGACCATGTAGAGATAGCGGCGATAGTAGGTCACGACCGCCCCTACGCCCTGTACCTCGTTCATACGGAACTTGGCGGGTTCTGCGATAAACTGCAAGGGAATAGTGAAGTTGATTGTCTCTCCGGGGTCGTCAATGTTGACCACCTTAGCGACAGCGTTGCCCTCAACAAAAGTCGGGACGAGCAGCAAACCGTACTTTGCGAAAATCGGGGCAGCGACCGGGACAATATCTTCAAGCTCGAAATATTTGAACTCGGCGTGAAGGTTCTTGCCGGTCTTCTTCGCTCCCTCAGCGTAAAACTCGGAACGAACTTTCAGAAGCTTCGCCCACACATTCATGCTTGTATAG
>PPYE01512150.1_pt1 | contig 11874 bp, 6 predicted proteins | sample 1559881 | NCBI WGS metagenome assembly PPYE01 (sample SAMN08240022, study PRJNA423297) | Human gut metagenome, whole genome shotgun sequencing project.
TGGCAACGCAGATGCCGTGCCGCAGCCGCCGGAGCGGTGCTTAAGCCGTCAGGCGGGAATTGTGCGGTATTGCCTTAGGTTTGCGGCAAGGAACCACCCCTCAGGCCGCTTCGCGTCCAGCTCCCCTCCAGGGGAGCCACCACAATCATGGGGTCCCCCGCCCTACGGGCCTGGCAAATATTTCACCGAACCTATGCCCACAAATACAAAAATGCCGCAGCAGACTGTTACATCTGCTGCGGCATTTCTATTTAGGGGTTAATGGGCTGGGTTACAGCTCATTGTTCCGGCTGTGGGATTACTGCCGAATGCCGGTGTTCTTATCGAAATGATAAGTGCGGCCATCGATGACTGCATCGCCCTTAGCCATGGTGCCATAGATCGGGTCGAAATAGTAACGCTTGTCAGCGCTCCAGCCCTTGATCATGTGGCCCTGTGCATCGTAACGGACCCACTTGCCGGTGCCATCGGCGCGGTCAGCCCACTGGCCAGCTTCGGATTCCTGATAGACATCCTTGCTGGTGGCTTTCTTGCCCTGGTCAACGGCGTCCAGCCAGTACCAAGCATCGGAAGCCGGGTCATAGATTTCCTTGCCGCGGCCATCCAGGCCCTGGCGAACGCCCTTTTCGTACCAGAAGTCAGCGCCTTTGATGGTCAGCCACTGGCCGTCCAGAGCGATACCGGTGTACTCGTCAAATGCGCAAGGTACACCGTCAATATCGCCTGCGCCCTTAGCCATAGCGCCGGTGATCAGGTCAAAGTAGTAGGTGCCCTTATCGGTCGTCTGCCAGCCCTTGACCATGTGGCCGTTCTCATCGTAACGGACCCACTTGCCGGTGCCATCGGGTCTATCAGCCCACTGGCCGGCGGCGGATTCCTGGTAAACGTCCTTGCTGACGGTCATTGCGCCGCCCTGGACAGCATCCAGCCAGTACCAAGCGTCGGAATCGGGATCATAGATCTCTTTGCCGCGGCCCTCAGTACCCTGCTTCACGCCGTTTTCGTACCAGTACTTCTTGCCGTTTTCTTCAACCCAGCCGTTCTTCTCGCCGTACTTGGCGGTGTAGTCCTTGCCGTTGAAGTTGACAGCAGCGGTGGTAACGCCGCTGGTCTGCTTTACAGTTGCATCCACGAACTGTGCGCTTGCGCAGTTCTTATCGGTGCAGGTAAAGACAGCCATTGCGGTAATGGTGGTCTTTTCAGCAGCGCCATGAGCGGTGCGCGTTTCGGGTTCAGTAGACGGTACCTCAGTCGGCTCCGGCACAGCAGTCGGCTCCGGCACAGCAGTCGGCTCCGGCACAGCAGTCGGCTCTGCCGGCTTTGCGGTCGGAGTTGCAGTCGGAGTTGCAGTCGGAGTTGCAGTCGGAGTTGCAGTCGGAGTTGCAGTCGGAGTTGCGGTCGGAGTTGCAGTCGGAGTTGCAGTCAGTGCTTCAAACACAGCGCTAACGGTAACATCAGCGGCAGGCATCTTGAAGGTAGCCTTGCCATCGGTCAGGGTCAGCTTTTGGGTCTTGGTTTCGTCGCCGCTCTTATAGCTGTAAGTCAGGCCGCCCTCTTTGAGCTGATAGCCCTCTTTAATGTTAGCAACAGTAACGGTAATTTCGGTATCCTGCGCAGCCTTGTCCGGATTTACGGTAACAGTAGCGACTTCACCTTCAACAGGATTCACCTTAACTGTGTACTCTTTAACCTTTTCAAACTCTGCGCTGACAGTTGCATCGCCAGCGGGCATTGCAAAGGTGTAAGTGTTGGCCTTTTCTGTGTCAGGAGTTGCTTTCAGGGTCTGATTGTCGCCGTAAGTAACCACCACACCGTCAGCCGTCAGGGTATAGCCATCCTTCGGGGTAGCCACAACGGTAACGCTGGTGCCCTCAGCAACCTTATCCAGGTCAGCTTCGGGGCTGGTGATCTTCAACGTATCCTTGTTAGCATCGGCCACCTTGACCGCATAGGTCTTAGCGGCTTTGGTAACACTGATGGTCACATCGCCGTCCGGCATGGTGAAGGTGTAAACCGTCTTAGCCTTTTCGGTGGTAGCCTGAGCTGCGGCTTCGTCCTGCGCTGCTTCCTGAACTTCAGTCAGAGCAACATCGGTATCGCCGTTCTTTGCGGTAACGGTAACGATATCGGTGCCTTCCTTTTCTACGGTCAGGGTAACGGTATCGTCCTTGATGTAGGTGTTGCTGGTGGTGCCCAGGGTCAGGGTAACGCCTGCAACTGCATCGGGCAGGGTAACGGTGTGGGGGGTGCTTTCGGTTGCGGTATGGCAATCAGAGCACAGGTACACATTGTTGCCAACGGACTTGGTTTCCAGCTCGTCCAGAGCCCAGGTATGGCCCTTGGGCAGTGCGCCGTCAGCGTACTTCTTTTCACCCTTGGTCAGGCCGTACTTGTTGGTGCGGTCCTGGGTGTAAGCGGGGGTATCGCACCATGCTTCAACGGAAACATTGGTGGTTGCGCCGCTGTTCAGGTCGCTGACCATGTCGGACATCGGCATGGTTTCAACCAGGTTAGCGCACCACATGAACTCTTCGTTCTTGTTCTTCTCGTCAGAGCTGCCCATGTTCTGGTTGTAACTCGGGTTGTAGTTCCAGGACTCGGTCTTGTAGCTCTTACGGTTTGCATAAGAAGTGCCGGCGGGATCGGTCTTGACTTCTGCCTTGCCGTCCACCAGTTCCTTATAGGTGTTGGACAGGTTGGTGCCGACAGAAACGACCAGCTGATCCTTGGTGGTGTTGATGCCGGTGATCACAGTCTGGCCCTGCTGGGTGGTGGTAGCAAAGCTGTAGCTGTCACGCAGGGTCAGGCCCGCCAGAGGATGGTTCTTGAAGGTGTTCAGATACTTCACACTGCTGGTATCCTTGGCGCTATCCATGATAACCATGCTCATGCCGGGGAAGTGGGTATCGGGAACCATGTTGCCGTCCTTATCCTTGGTCAGCTTAATGCCGCCATAGACGGTGTTGTATTCCTTCACTTCTTCCACCGCGCCGGTGGTCGGGTCCATACGGTAGATGGCGTTGTTGACGTTGAAGTACAGCTTGCCATCATACAGTGCGGTAGAGTGTACCAGTGCGGGGTAGATCCGCTTTGCAGCAGCGTCTGCCAGGCACTCGGTGTTCAGGTTGTTTTCAACCTTGGTATGCTTATCTTTTGCACTGGTATCGATCTTATAGATGGTGCCAGCTTCAGCCAGGACCTTGGCATTGCTGTCGTCATCATTGAAGTTGCTGCTGGTTTCCTTCAGATCGTTGTAGTACATCAGGATGATATCAAACGGGTCATCCGTCTTGGTAAAGCTGCTCATGCTGAAGCCGCCGGGTCTGCTGCTGGAATCCTCTTTGCGGATATAGTAGTTCGCATTACGCGGACGTGCTTCCAGAGTATCGGGGCCCTGGTTCTGCATCTTCTTCATGAACTGCTGCATCTGGGAGTTGTTACCAGAGCTGCCGGAACCAGAGCTGCCGTTGTTGCCGTTCTCGGACTGCTGGCGGCGCATGTTGTTATACAGGTTCTGGTTGGTCGTGGTATCAACGTAATAGAAGTAATTATTGTCGAAGTAGATGGGGCTGCAGATAGAGGTGAACCAGGTATCCTCGTAGCAGGTATCGGTGTAACGGGTCTCGTTCTTGTTCTCCGCCTTGGTGTAAGAGTAATGCGGCTTGCCGTTGTTCAACACAACATTGCCGTCATCATCCACATCGGGATTCTTGTTCTTGGTGTAGGTGTAGCCATCGTACAGCGAGTCAATGTAATCATAGTACTTGCTGTAACGGCCTTCCAGACCGGAGGGAGAAACCAGGAAGTTGACATGGCGCATGTCGCCTGCGTTCTCAACGCGGGTCTGGGCCATGCACTCGGTGTTCACGTCGTCATAGCAGACGTCAACATAGTACCAGTTCTTGTTGGCTTCGCCGGTGGTCATCGTAGCAGAGTTGCTGTCGCCCTGCAGCTTGTTGACCTTGACTGCGTTAAAGTAGTGGACGTTGTTGAACATGCCGCCGCCGAACGCATTACCGGCAACACTGGTATCAGAAGTATCGCAGTAATACAGGATCTGGGCAAAGTCAACAACAGCGTTATCGCCTACTTCATCGGGGGTCTTCCAGCTGCCGTCATCATTCTTATAGATGCTCTTGTTGTCAGGCAAATTCTGGACCATGTAGTTAAATGCAGATGCATAGCCCAGGCAGATGCAGCCATACTCAACGCCGGAAGCGCCGATCCCGCCGCCCAGCAGGGCGCCGAAAGCAGTCATCTGGATGGGATCGTTGTTGCCGCCGCCGGTGATATCGCCCATGGAGCCCATATCGAATTCTGCAACCTGGGAGATCCAGTCGTGCAGGATCAGCAGCTTGGTGACATAGTCAGCGCTGTCACCCAGCTTGGCAACCTGTGCCAGGCCTGCATCACGGATGGCTTTCAGAGCTTCGCCATAGGTCATAACGTAAGACATAAAGCCCTGCGGAAGGAACTGCAACATAAATGCCATGGTGGTCGGCGGGACATCATCGTTCGGATCAATGCTGCACAATACCTTGATTGCGCCCATGGTGCCGGTGATGCTGCCATCCTCGCCCTGCTTCTGAACGCCCTTGGAGGTCCAGAACGGAGCAGCCACGCCGAAGTACTCTGCTTCGTCCTGGTTGAACTGCGACAGCTGGAAGTAGTAGTAGTTCATCTGCGCAGTCGAGACATCGTAAGTATTGGTGACCTGGTTGCCCTGGTCGTCCACATACACGGCAGTCTTCTGGCTGTCGTACAGCAGCAGGCTGTTCTTGCCCTTGTTGTCGCCGCTCTGATAGGTGAAGTTCACCTTGCTTGCGTCAACCGGGTTGTTCTGCATATCGTACCAGTTGCCGTCCTTCATTGCGGACACCAGGGTAACGCCGGTGCCGCCGGAGGTGGTATCCAGGGTCGGGGTGCCGCCCACGTTGATGTAGACGGAATTGTCATTCTGGTCTACCACAACGCTGACCGGCATGGTCATTACCGGCTGGGTTTTGATTTCTTCGCCGCAGACAGCGCACTTGAAGGTGACGCTGGTGCATTCCCAGTCAATGGTAACGGGAGCGCCGGCAGAAATTTTGCCGGTTTCGCTGTCATAGAACAGCTGGGCGTTGCTGTAGTCAGCTTCCAGCTTGCCCTCGACCTTCTTCATTTCCCAGTTGAAGGTAGCAACAAAGTTGCCATCTGCATCCTTGGGCACGGCATGGTTCTGGCAGGGCAGGGCGGCAATGTCGTCGGTGCGGGTGGTGGGTTCCTTGTATTCCTTCTTAACCGGGCTCTTGTCAGCGGGCACGCTGGCAGAGTAAACGGTCTTGCCGGCAGCGCCGGGCTTTGCCTCGGTGGTATCCTTGGTTACGGTGCCTTCTACCTTCTGGTAGGCATCGTCCTTTTCACAGGTATACACAGCGGTGTAAGCCCAGCCGTCATCGGTCTTGGTCCAGTAACCATCGGGGGTTTCCTTCCAGGTATGGGTGTGGCCATCCTCCGGGTTGGTGTCATTCCAGTACCATTTCGGCTCGCCATAGGTATGGCCGTCCGCAGCGGCGCTGGCCGCAAAGGTATCGGAGTTTTCAGCAACGTAAGCCTGTGCGTAGCTGTCAGCCTGCTACGCAATCACTTCATCATCGCTGTTGGTCATGGACTCCATCGCAGAGGTCATGCCGGAGCTGCCGGTAAAGGTAACGGCGGTCACAACGCCTGCGGCGTTCGTCTCATAGCCCAGGTCGGTAACGGCGCTGGACAGATGATACGTTTTGATGGTGGCAGCCATCACCGATGCCATCTCGTCCTTGTTCAGGCCATAGGCTTCGGTGTTGATCTTGCCGGCTGCGGCGTTGGCGTACATGGCATCGGCCAATGCATTTTCCAACGCTGCGAGGCTCATGCCCGCCTTGCTCTGTGCAGTCGCTTCCAGCTTGGCATCGTCCTGCTCCAGTTCATGCACTTCGCCCTGGGCAGCCAGCGTTTGGGCTGTCTGCTTGATCAGGTCTGCGGTGCTGGTGAACTTGGGCAGGGACTGCACAGCGCTGGCCGCGCTTGCTGCGCTAGCTGCAACAGACTGCGCTACCGAAGAATCAATCTTGGTAGTTTCGGCTGCTGCGGGAAGCGCCACGCTTTGGGCAACCATGGCTGCTGCCAACACGGATGCACCAAAACGCTGAAGGTTTTTCTTCATAGTTTTATCCTCCCTTAAGTGTTACTACTTTTCCCTTTTGTGTGAAAAGTGGTACGGCAGATGTGCGGCACTTTGCAGGTGTTGATTGCAAAACGCCTGGTTGTGCTCCCCTCGGTCTGGCGATCCCTTGCCGGGCTGCGGCCTGCTTTTGGGGCTTTTGGCCCCGGCACAGCGGCTGACAAAACGTTGTACCGGCTGCATGCCTTGATCCCGCAAATGATAACCTTTCCGACACATCTAGGTATATACATTATATCACAGTTGCCAGAATTTGCATAGTTAATTAGCGCGGTTTCTAGGTAAATTTTTGTCCTTGAATCAACTGAAACCTGTTTTTCGCACATTATTTGCGCTGCGGTGCGGTGACCCTTTGGCGGTATTTATTAACATTTTTGAATGGTTTATTCCTGATTTTATCAAATGATTAAACATTTACCCCGATAATGTTCTTTGCAATCTCTTAATCCAATCACCCGGTATTGTTATCGCGCATTTTTTGTCATTTCGGTTTGGCTTGTTGTTGAGCGATTTGGCAGAGATTGGAGGAAACTTGAAGGGAAAATTGGAGGTTGAGAATTGCCCATTATAAATTGCACTGTAGAGAGCGTTCCTGAGCGTTCCGAAAACTTAGCCCTTGCCCCTTAACCGCAACCTGAAATACACCTTCCCAAGGTAGGGCGGTGTGAGTGCCCTCTTCTGCTCCACTTTTTCAAAGTTCCGAATGGTGTCCTCTCCCCTATTTACAATTCCTGATGTTTTCATGATGCCTTCCTTGGTCTTCCACACCCGGCCTTTGCCCCCTCCCCGTCCCATAAGTCGTACACAACAAAAAGGCCCCTGCCTTAACAGCAGGAGCCTTGAAAGCTATATCACAAGCCGAAAATTACTTCTCGATCTTGGAAACAACGCCGGAACCAACAGTGTGGCCGCCTTCGCGGATAGCGAAACGCATGCCTTCTTCCATGGCAACCGGGGTGATCAGCTCAACGTGCATATCAACGTTGTCGCCGGGCATGCACATCTCAGTGCCTTCGGGCAGGGTGATGATGCCGGTAACGTCGGTGGTACGGAAGTAGAACTGAGGACGATAGTTGTTGAAGAACGGGGTATGACGGCCGCCTTCTTCCTTCTTCAGGACGTAAACATGGCCATCGAAAGTGGTGTGGGGATGAACAGAGCCGGGAACAGCCAGAACCTGGCCACGCTCGATCTGGTCACGGTCAATACCACGCAGCAGAGCGCCGATGTTGTCGCCAGCCTGAGCGAACTCGAGGCTCTTGCGGAACATTTCCAGACCAGTGATGGTGGTGGTCAGCTTCTCTTCCTTCAGACCAACGATTTCCATCTGATCGCCGACATGAGCAGTACCACGCTCAACACGACCGGTAGCAACGGTGCCACGGCCGGAGATGGTCATAACGTCCTCAACGGGCATCAGGAACGGCTTATCAGCAGCACGGTCCGGAGTCGGGATGTAGCTATCAACAGCGTCCATCAGCTCCCAAATGCACTTGTATTCCGGAGCATCGGGATCCTTGGAAGTGCTCTCCAGAGCCTTCAGAGCGGAGCCACGGATGATCGGGGTGTTGTCGCCGTCGAAATCCTGGCTGTCCAGCAGTTCGCGAACTTCCATTTCGACCAGGTCGAGCAGCTCTTCGTCGTCAACCATATCGCACTTGTTCAGGAACACAACGATCTTGGGCACGCCAACCTGACGAGCCAGCAGGATGTGCTCACGGGTCTGCGGCATCGGGCCATCGGTTGCAGCAACAACCAGGATAGCGCCGTCCATCTGAGCAGCACCGGTGATCATGTTCTTGATGTAGTCAGCATGGCCCGGGCAGTCAACGTGGGCATAGTGACGCTTCGCGGTGTGGTACTCAACGTGAGCGGTGTTGATCGTGATACCACGAGCCTTCTCTTCAGGAGCCTTATCGATGCTGGAGTAATCCATGAAATCGGCATCGCCCTTCAGAGCCAGAACCTTGGTGATAGCGGCAGTCAGAGTGGTCTTGCCGTGGTCAACGTGACCGATGGTACCGATGTTGACATGCTCCAAAGAGCGGTCAAATTTTTCCTTTTCAGCCATTGGAAGTATCCTCCTTTAATTCAAACAGATAAAATAGCCTGTTGTAAGGCTATCATACTAGATTTTTCAAGAAAAATCAAGTATTTTGCGCGAATTTGTGCAGAATCAGCCCTTATTGCGCTCGGTCATGATCTTATCTGCAACACTCTTGGGAACCTGCTGGTAATCAGCCGGCTCCATGGAGTACTGGCCACGGCCCTGGGTCTTGGAACGCAGGTCAGTAGCGTAACCGAACATCTCGGACAGAGGAACCATAGCGGTGACACGGGCAGTGCCATCGGTGGATTCCTGGTTCTGGATCGCGCCGCGGCGGCTGTTCAAGTCGCCAATGACGTTGCCCATATACTCGTCAGGAACAACAACGTCAACCTTCATGATGGGCTCCATAATGACGGGATCAGCCTTCTTCATAGCATCCTTGAATGCCATGGAGCCGGCGATGGAGAACGCCATTTCAGAGGAGTCAACTTCATGATAGGAGCCGTCCCACAGAGTGACCTTGACATCCACGACGGGATAGCCAGCCAGAATGCCGGACTTCATCGCGCCCTGGATACCGTTGTCAACAGCGGGGATGTATTCCTTCGGGATAGCGCCGCCAACAATACCGTTGACGAACTCATAACCCTTACCCGGGTTGGGCTCAATCTTGATCTTAACGTGACCATACTGGCCCTTACCACCGGACTGACGTGCGTACTTGGTTTCCTGGTTAGCATCCTTGCGGATGGTTTCACGGTAGGCAACCTGAGGTGCGCCAACGTTAGCTTCGACCTTAAACTCGCGGAGCAGACGGTCCACGATGATTTCCAGGTGGAGCTCGCCCATGCCGGCGATGATGGTCTGACCGGTTTCTTCATCGGTCCAGGTACGGAAAGTCGGGTCCTCTTCAGCCAGCTTAGACAGGGCAATACCCATCTTCTCGCTGCCAGCCTTGGTCTTGGGCTCGATGGCAACGCGGATAACCGGCTCGGGGAAGTTCATGGACTCGAGGATGATGGGATGCTTCTCATCGCACAGGGTATCACCAGTGGTGGTGTTCTTCAGACCAACAGCAGCGGCGATATCGCCAGCGTAGCAGATGTCGATATCCTTACGGTTGTTTGCATGCATCTGCAGGATACGGCCGATACGCTCGTCCTGATCCTTAACAGAGTTGTAAACAGTGGTGCCAGCCTCAACGGTACCAGAGTACACGCGGAAGAAGCACAGCTTACCGACATACGGGTCAGTCATAATCTTGAATGCCAGTGCAGAGAACGGCTGATCATCGGAAGAAGTGCGATCTTCTTCCTCGCCAGTCTCCGGGTTGGTGCCCTTGATGGCCGCAACGTCGGTCGGAGCGGGCATATAATCAACGATTGCATCCAACAGTTTCTGAACGCCACGGTTCTTGTAAGAAGAGCCGCAGACAACAGGAACGATCTCGTTGGAAATAGTAGCCTTACGCAGAGCAGCCTTGATTTCTCCCTTGGTCAGCTCTTCGCCTTCCAGGTACTTCATCATCAGCTCTTCGTCGGTCTCAGCAACAGCTTCGATCAGCTTGTCATGATATTCCTGAGCCTGTTCTTTCAGGTCTTCAGGAATTTCCTCAACGCGCACATCATTGCCCATATCATCATAGTAGATATCAGCTTTCATGTCGATCAGATCGATGATGCCGCGGAAAGTGTCTTCCTGGCCGACAGGCAGCTGGATAGGCACACCGTTGGCATGCAGACGATCATGCATCATCTGTACGCAGCGGAAGAAGTCAGCACCCATGGTATCCATCTTGTTGACGTAAACCATGCGGGGAACCTTGTACTCGTCAGCCTGGCGCCAAACGGTTTCAGACTGAGGCTCAACGCCACCCTTTGCGGCCAGAACGGTAACAGAACCGTCCAGAACACGCAGAGAACGCTGAACTTCAACAGTAAAGTCAACGTGGCCCGGGGTGTCGATGATGTTGATACGATGACGGTTCTTTTTGAACAGAGCCGGATCGTGCTGGGTCTCGGTGTGGCTCCAGTAGCAGGTGGTTGCAGCGGAAGTGATGGTAATACCACGTTCCTGTTCCTGCTCCATCCAGTCCATCGTAGCAGCGCCGTCATGAACTTCGCCGATCTTATGGTTAATACCGGTGTAGTACAGAATGCGCTCGGTGGTGGTGGTCTTGCCTGCGTCGATGTGGGCCATGATACCGATATTTCGGGTCATTTGCAGGGATACGTCTCTCGGCGTTGCCATGGCTTAAACCTCCTCAGTAAGCAGATCAATAACGGTAATGCGCGAAAGCCTTGTTGGCTTCTGCCATCTTGTGGGTATCTTCGCGCTTCTTGACAGCGCCGCCAACGTTGTTGGTAGCGTCGATGATCTCGGCGGCCAGGCGAGCGGACATGGTCTTTTCACCACGGCTGCGGCTGTACAGAGTCAGCCAGCGCAGGCCGAGGGTCTCGCGGCGGGCGGGGCTGACCTCCAGGGGAACCTGGTAGGTGGAGCCGCCGACACGGCGGGCCTTAACTTCGAGGCTGGGCATGATGTTTTCCATGGCCTTCTCGAACATTTCGAGAGGATCGTTGCCGGTCTTCTCTTTGACAGTCTCAAAAGCTTCGTAAACGATCTTCTGAGCGACGCCCTTCTTGCCATCCAGCATGATGCTGTTGACCAGACGGGTGACGAGCTTGGAATTGTAAATAGGATCAGCCAGAACTTCGCGCTTTGCGATTTTACCTCTTCTGGGCATCTTTCTTCCCTCCTTCACATTAATGATATCATCGGTACTCGAAAGTTAAAGAAAACTCCCGTTATGCCACAAAAGGGTCAGCTGACCATTTTATGGCGAAAAGATGTTTCCTTACTTCTTGGCACCGGCCTTGGGACGCTTTGCGCCGTATTTGCTGCGAGCCTGGTTACGGTTTGCAACACCCTGAGTATCCAGAGTACCACGGATGATGTGGTAACGGACACCGGGCAGGTCCTTAACACGACCGCCACGGATCAGGACAACGCTGTGCTCCTGCAGGTTATGGCCGATACCAGGAATGTAGGAGGTGACCTCGATACCATTCGTCAGGCGGACACGGGCAACTTTACGCAGAGCAGAGTTGGGCTTTTTGGGGGTCATGGTACGAACAGCGGTGCAAACACCACGCTTCTGGGGGCTGTTCATGGTGGTGTACTGCTTCTTCTGGGAGTTGTAGCTCTTCTGAAGGGCAGGAGCAGTGCTCTTGGTTACCAGGACCTCACGGCCTTTGCGTACGAGCTGGTTAAAAGTAGGCATTTCTTTTCTCCTTTCTTGATTATTCCGCGCAGTTTTTTGCGGGGGTTGTGCTTCCATTTTGGCCGCACTTGACCCCTTAACTCACGCATTTATAATAATAGCGGATAAACCACGCTCTGTCAAGAGTATTCACAAAAAATATTTCAAATAATCGTGCAAGATGCTGATTTTCTGCACTGGGGGTTCTAAGGCAATACCGCACAATTCCCGCCTAACGGCTCAAGCACCGCTCCGGCGGCTGCGGCACGGCATCTGCGTTACCAAAATGCTCGATAATGTCGGGTTGCGGTACCCGCATCGTGCTTCGGGGGCAAAAGCCCCTCGCACTCTGCGACCGCT
>PPYE01560642.1_pt1 | contig 11874 bp, 7 predicted proteins | sample 1559881 | NCBI WGS metagenome assembly PPYE01 (sample SAMN08240022, study PRJNA423297) | Human gut metagenome, whole genome shotgun sequencing project.
AATGCTGCGGACACTGGAAACTCTGCTTGCTCTTCCGGCTCTTGAATTTCGGAAAACCGACCGCATGAGGGTCACGGAAAAAGTTTTTGTAGGCGGTATCAAGGTTGCGGATGGAATTCAAGAGGGCTTGTGAATTTACCTCTGTCAGCCATTGGTTTTCCTTCTTCAGTTCGTTCACCATCCGGTCTTGAACTTCCTTGTAAGCTACAGACTTCTTATCCTGCTTGTAGGCTTCAATCTTCAGGTTGAGTGCCCAATTATAGACAAAGCGGCAGCAGCCGAAGGTCTTGGCAAATAAGACCTTCTGTTCTTCTGTCGGATAGATTCTATATTTGTAGGCTCTCAGCATAGATAATTATTGACTAGATATATTGCAAACATATAACTTTATACTTATATTTGCAAATATCTAATACGTTATTTATTATGACATTAGCAAAAAGATATACATCAAATTCCCATTGCGTTTTCAATTTGGGTTATCACATTGTATTTTGTCCGAAGTATAGGCGAAAAGTACTAGTAAACGGAGTGGATGAACGATTGAAAATTCTGTTGCAGCAGAAAGCAGACGAACTGGGAATCACCCTGGAAAACATGGAAGTCATGCCCGATCATGTCCATCTCTTTATCCGAAGCAAGCCTACATATGCCATCCATTTTGTAATCAATCAGTTGAAGGGTTATTCTTCTGTTTGCTTACGAAAGGAGTTTCCATGGCTACGTAGCCGATTACCATCACTTTGGACCCGTTCCTATTTTGTAGAGTCCGTTGGTCATATATCCGAGGAAACGGTAAGAAAATATATAGAAAACCAAAAGAATGTCTGAACAAAAGCGCTATCATCCCCTGCCTAAAGACAGGGGAATTCCCGCTTAATTCTTAAAATTACACCGCAATCCGAAGTGTATATGCCGGGCGGTACTGCTTACTACTTTGCCCATGGAATGTATCACCTGAATGGGGGAATGAACTTTGAACTTGTCACTTCGCTGGCACAATCTGAAATGCAAAGCGTGGAGGAACTGCGCAAATTGGGCATGAACGTGAGGGTGATTCCTTCAAAACACACGGTGTTCTTTGAAAATAAATATGGCGAGGATTCGAACAATCGCTCACAGCGTGTGTTGGCCAAAGCGGATCCGTTCTGCGCAGAGGCTCTGCAGGAAACGGAGGCGGGGGTGTTTCATCTGGGTACGCTGCTGGCCGACGATTTTCCGCTCGAGGTTATCGAGGCGCTCAGCCAACGTGGTGTGGTGAGCGTGGACGTGCAGGGGTATCTGCGTGAGGTGCGCGGCGAAGAGGTGTTTGCCGTGGACTGGACGGAAAAACGTGAGGCGCTGAAGCACATTGAGGTGCTGAAGGTGAACGAATACGAAATGGATGTGTTGACGGGACAAACTGATCCGCACAACGCGGCTTTACAGTTGGCCGAATGGGGCGTGAAGGAGGTGTGTGTGACACTGGGTAACTATGGGTCGATCATCCTCGAAAACGACCACTTCTACGATATTTGTGCCTTTCCTCCTCGTCGGCTGGTGGATGCTACGGGGTGCGGCGATACGTACTCGACGGGCTACTTGTATATGCGCTCGCGGGGGGCTGACCCTGATGAGGCGGGACGGTTCGCGGCGGCGATGTCGACGCTGAAACTTGAAACTTCGGGGCCGTTCGCTGGCTGCGAGGACGATATTTGGCGCATGATTCGCTAACGGAAAAACGGCTATCATGGCTGTGATTCAAAGGAGGAAAAATGTTTTTCAAACCTATCTAAACCTTTATTGCTTATGAAAAAAATAAGCCTTAACTCAATCGGGCTGCGCGCCTGGTTCGTGCTGATTTGTTTGGCGGTGTTGCCAACATGGGCTGCCGACACAAATCCGCGAGCTATTCAGGACTTGCTGAACCGCATTGGCGGAGAGGGCACGGCTAAACGCTTTGTCACGGTGGTCGACGAATCGCTGGCGCAAAATGGTAAGGAGGTGTTTGTGATTACTGAACAGGGAGGAAAACCTTGTATCAAGGGTAGCACGACACTGGCTGTGACAACGGGTATCAACTGGTATCTGAACCATACGGCGCGGGTGAACCTGACGTGGAATAACCTGACGCAGGATTTGAGCCAAACTGCGCTGCCTGTGCCTGCCGGCGAGGAAAAGCATGTGTGCAATGCTGACTATCGCTACTACTTGAACTATTGCACTTTTTCTTACTCCATGTCGACTTGGACGTGGGAACGCTGGCAACAGGAAATTGACTGGATGGCCTTGCATGGCATCAACATGCCGTTGCAAATTGTGGGCCTGGACGTGGTGTGGTATAACTTGCTGACCAAGGATTTGGGCTACACGGCGACCGAGGCGAACCAGTTTGTGGCTGGTCCGTGCTTTCAGGCCTGGTGGGGCATGAACAACCTTGAGGGTTGGGGCGGACCTACCCCTGAATGGTGGTATAAACGACAGGCTGCATTGGCGCAGAACATTCTGAAACGTCAACGCGAATTGGGTATGCAGCCGGTGCTGCCGGGTTACTCGGGTATGGTGCCGAGCGATATTGGCAAGAAGGGGTTTACGGCTAATAATCAGGGAAAATGGTGCACGTTTACGCGTCCGTTTATCCTTGACCCGAACAGCCGGGACTTTGCTACCATTTCGGACAAATACTATAAGCGCCTTGAAGAGCTGATGGGCACTTCGGTGTACTACAGCATGGACCCTTTTCATGAAGGTGCCAACACTTCGGGTATTGATGTGCCTGCGGCTTACTCAAAAATAGCTGAGGCAATGACTAAGGCAAACCCTGAAAGCAAATGGGTGATTCAGTTCTGGCAGTGGAGCGGCGCACAGTATCATGTGCTCGACCGCGTGACGAAGGGACGACTCGTGGTGCTCGACTTGTTTAGCGATGCACACACGCACTTTGGCGATTACAAGGGACACGATGCGGTGTACTGTATGTTGGCTAACTTTGGCGGACGTACGGGTTTGTTCGGCCGATTGACGAAAATCATGGAGCAATACTTTGCTGAGAAAAAACAGCATGGTAATATCAAGGGTATCGGTGCTACGCCCGAGGCTATCGAACAGGTGCCGGTGCTCTACGATGCGCTCTTCGAACTGGCTTGGCGAAACGAGGCGCCTAACGCTGCTGAATGGTTGGCCGACTATGCCACCGCGCGCTATGGGCAGCCCAATGCTGATGCGCAGGCTGCTTGGGAAAAGGTGCGCAATTCGGCGCTCAACTGCGAAACGGGGTTGCAGGGACCGCACGAGGCGGTGCTTTGCGGACGTCCGGCACTCGAAATCGGCAGTGTGTCGAGCTGGGGCGGTACGGGCATTTTCTACAATCCGCAGGATATGGCCGATGCGGCTTTCCTGCTGCTGAAGGCGCAAAACGCTTTGAAAAAAAACCCGAACTACAGCTACGACCTGACGGACTTTACGCGACAGGCCCTGACTGACTATGGTTACTTCTTGCTGAAAGCCGTGAAGGCGGCTTACGATAGCCACGACCAGGCGCAATATGCGCGGTGTCGCGATGCTTACCTGCAACTGGTGCTCGACGTGGACGAACTGCTCTGCACGAACCCGAACTTCATGTTGGGACGTTGGACGCAAATGGCGCGCGGCATTGCCGACGAGGCTAAGGGCACAACGGCGGCCGACCGCGAATGGCTGGAACTGAACAATGCGCGTACGCTCATTACAACCTGGGGTAACCGCGATGCAAGCGAATGGGGCGGTCTGCGCGACTATTCCTACCGCGAATGGGGCGGCATGATGAAGGATTTTTATTACCAGCGTTGGAAAACTTTCTTCGACAACCTCGACAAGGGGACGCAACAGCCTGATTGGTTCGATTCAGACTGGAAGTGGGCGCACAATGCTTCGTTGCAATATAACGAACAGCCTGTGGGCGAAACGGCTGAAGTGGCAAAGCGCTTGCTGGGCAAATACTTTATTTCGCTCTCTGCCGGCGAGGCTGACACTTACCATGCTTACCGCTATATGACAAACGATGCGCAGCAGGTGCTTCGCTTCAAGGCGTTGCGCGGACAAACCTTTGTGCTGCCTGTGGATGCGCTGCCCGAGAGCCTCAACGCGCAACTGGCCATCGACTTCAACGGCAACGGCACCTTCGACGCGGCTGAAACCTTCAACGCGCTCAAGGCCGACATTGCTGCTGATGCGGCTACGGGCTTCATTCCGGCGCAACTCTCGCTCAACGATGGTACGAAACTTACCTTTACGCTCATTATTTGCGACGAGATAGCTGAGGCGCGCACCGTTAGCGTCAACGCTGACCCGAAGCAGGGAACTGTGGCCATCGAGGGCACTGACCAACTGACGCTGACCACGCGCGACTTCGTGACGCTCAAGGCCAAAGCGGCTGCGGGCTACGATTTCATGAACTGGACGAACGCGGCTAAACAGATAGTTAGCAGCAAAAACCCTTACACTTACATGGGGGCTGCTGCCGAAACTTTTACCGCAAACTTCATGCCCAACAAATGGGGAGCACCGAAGGAGGACCGCAGTGAATTGGGCACTATCAACGACTACGGACAGTTCCTCACCCAGCTGGCTGCATCGCTCAACGGACAGAAGGAGCAAACTATTTACACGGTTGCCAAATGTCCTGAAACGCTGTTCGAAACGGCCGAAATGATTCAGGCACCGCAAGGCTGTGAACTCAAACTCCACTGGCTGGCACGCGGTGGCATGGGCTACTGCAACCTCTCGGCCTACATTGACCTGAATGCCGACGGCGATTTCGATGATAAAGGCGAAATGGTGAAAGCCGAAGGCAAAAAGAACACGAACGAGAACGCTCAGCTCAACGACTACACGCTCAGCATACTGCTACCCTACACTGTGCCGCAGGGTGTGACGCGCATTCGTCTGCGCTTCGACAGTGCCTGGAAAGAGGGCTACAATGCCAACGGTGCCATGCCGGCCAATGCCGCCACTACGCGCATGGTCTACGACGTGCCCCTCAACATCACCGCACAGGCTGCCACGCCTTGCACCGTTACTGTGCGCTCGGCCAACACGAAGCAGGGAACTGTCGACGCCAACGGACAGCCCGACACCTACACCTACAAAGTGGGCGAGGAAGTGGTGCTGCGCTGCTACCCTGCCGAGGGCTACGAGCTGAAATGCTGGAAAGACAAATACAACCGCGAAGTGCCTTCCACCTGGGCCGACGGCAATTTCCTCCGTTTCTTTGCGCCCGAAAGCAACACTTACAAGGCTTACTTTCAGAAAAGCACAGGCATTAAAGAGGTAAAGGCCGACAAAAATAAAAAAAAACCGACCTTTAGCCTCAACGGACAACGTGCCGAACACTTAGAACGCGGACAAGTTTACGTACAGCAAGGCCGCAAGTTCATTGCCGACTAAGCCTACCGAATGCTAATACGAGCCTTCCGCAAATGCCACTATGAGCCTTCCGCGGACGCTACTACGAGCGTGCCAAACGTCCCTTTTCCGGGGCAAGTTTGGCACGCTCGTTTTTTTTGCCCCAAAGTCAGCGAGCTAAAGAGCGGAGCAGAAAATGGTGATTTTTAGTAACTAAAATAATTTTTAAAAAATCATGGGGCATTCGTTTGCATTGTTCAATATAAATGCCCACCTTTGCCTAACCTTTTCGGAGCAGCCACGCACCATGTCGGCAAGCACGTTCCGCAACGAGGGAACCGGCCCCAACCAGCCGGTACATTCAATACACCTAAAATCTAAAAAATTCAAATCAATGATGACAACGCTAACGATTTCCATTGTTGCAGTCTTTGTGTTGGGTTATTTCTGCATTGCCATTGAAAGCCTGACAAAAATCAACAAGGCGGCCATTGCGCTGCTCATGTTTGTAGGGTGCTGGACCCTCTTTATGATCGATCCCGGTCAGTACATTGCCGCAGCCGTAGGCGACCAAACAGCCTTAGCAGTGAGTGAAGTAATCGAAAAGCATCTTGGCAGCACAGCCACCACACTGTTCTTCCTCATGGGTGCCATGACAATCGTTGAACTTGTCGACCAAAACGGAGGTTTCAACTTTGTGCGCAACATGATGAGCACACGCAGCAAGCGCAACCTGCTTTGGCGCATTGCCTTCATGACCTTCATTTTGTCGGCCATTCTCGACAACCTCACCACCAGCATCGTCATGGTAATGATCCTGCGCAAACTTGTGGCCGACCACAAGGACCGCATCATCTACGCCTCGCTCGTAATCATTGCAGCCAACTCAGGCGGTGCCTTCTCGCCCATTGGCGACGTAACCACCATTATGCTCTGGAACAAAGGTCTGATTACCGCAGCCGGCGTTATCAAGGAAATCATTGTGCCGTCAATCATTTCGATGGTTGTACCCGCCTTTCTGCTTTCACGCATGCTCAAGGGCGAACTTGTTTGCCAGGGCGACTGCGAGTGCAAATGCGAAGGCGACGCCCTCACCGAATCACAGCGCAAAACGGTGTTCTTCCTCGGCGTTGGCGGTTTGATTTTCGTGCCTATTTTCAAGAGCATCACTCACCTGCCTCCCTTCGTAGGCATTCTCCTTGTGCTCGGTATGCTCTGGACCGTTACCGAAGTGTTCTACCGTCACCTGCCCCACAACGAAGAAGGCAGCAACTGCATGCAAAAGCGCGTATCGAACATCATTTCGCGCATTGACATGAGCACCATTCTCTTCTTCCTCGGCATTCTGATGGCCGTAGCCTGTTTGGAAGTAATCGGCGTACTCACCCAGCTGGGCACCACGCTCAACACCGCCTTCGACAACAACCACTTCATGGTAACCGGCATTATCGGCGTACTGTCGAGCATTGTCGACAACGTACCCCTTGTAGCCGGCTGTATGGGTATGTATCCCATGGCCGCAACGGGCGACTTTGCTTGCGACGGCATTTTCTGGCAACTCCTTGCCTACTGCGCCGGTGTGGGCGGTTCGATGCTCATTATCGGTTCGGCTGCTGGTGTCGTAGTGATGGGACTTGAAAAAATCACCTTCGGCTGGTACATGAAGCACATCACCTGGATTGCCTTCATAGGCTACTTCCTCGGCATCATTGCCTACTACGTTCAGCGCGTAGTACTCGGCATCTAAAACGTAAATTCTACATTTCACCATTTTCCCCAAGCGGTTGCAGCGCCACGCGTTGCAGCCGCTTTTTTTCCTTTTTTCTGAATTTTGCGAAAAAGGGAGTTGGGGAATCCTCGACTGAGGCTACACGTATGAAAAAATAAATGGACAAAATCATATAAAGTATGGGGCCACATCTGCTTACATCGACACTTCGGAGCGGAAAAGATAAACAAATGCGTACATGGTTCAAGGTTTTTGTGTACTTTTGTGCGGCGAATGCAGCCATGTGCCTGCGTGGCACACGTATCAACCCGCAAAGTCGAATACATGTTTTTACCTAAACTAAAGTTCCTGCATCATCTGCTGAAAGCCCTCGTCGCTCCTTGCCGCACTGCGCAGCCGGGAGCCTTTAGTGCGTTGGCACTGCTGCACCGCTGTGTGGCGGTGGTGGTGCTGGGGGCGGTGACATTGCACGCAGCGGCACAGCAGGACCCGGCCTTTGCACACTACTGGCAACTCGAACCGCAACTGAACCCGGCCACCGTGGGACGTACTCCGCAACTGAACATTGCGGCTGCCCTGCAAATGCACGCGGCAGGCTACGAGGACGGCGGATCGACCATGTATGCCGGAGCTGATATGGCTTTCCAAATTGGCAAAACACGCCACGGCGTGGGGGCCATTTTCCAAAACGATGAGTTCGGCCTTTTCTCGCACAAGCGGTTCAGCGTGCAGTATGCCTACCACCTGAAACTGTGGGGAGGAACGCTGAGCATCGGTGCCGAGGCGGACATGCTGAACGAATCGGTGCAGGGCTCGAAGGCCGACTTGGGCGATGCCAATGACCCGGCTTTCCCCTCTACTGACCTGAGCGGCTCGAAATTCGATGCCTCGGCAGGTGTGTACTACGCGCACCGGCATTGGTATGCGGGTTTGGCGGCTCAGCACCTCACGGCTCCAACGGTGTTTTTGGGCGAAACAAACGAATATAAGGTTAAAAGACTATATAATTTTATAGGCGGATACAATATAAAGTTACGAAATTCGTTTTTTACCATAGCGCCCTCAACGCTTCTGCGCTACGATGGGTCGGCGTTCCGCGCTGACATCACGGCGCGCGTGCTTTACGAACACCAAAAACGCCGACTTTACGCCGGCTTGACTTACAGCCCGCAACATTCGGTGACGGGCTTTGTGGGTGGTTCGTTTCACGGCGTTGACCTCAGCTACTCGTACGAGGCTAATACCTCGGGCATGGGACTGGGGGCCGGACAGCACGAAATTACATTGGGCTACCGACTCGACTTGAAACTGGGCAAAAAGGGTAAAAACCTGCACCGCAGCGTCAGGTATTTATAACGAATGCATTTTTTAAAAACCCTAAATCACTATTTAGCGGTAGTTCATAAGAACAAAAACAGAGAAACATTTAAACATCAATGAAATATACGTTCGCAGCATTTATCACACTATTGGCCGCTTGCGGTGTGCTGGCTTCGTGTGCCGGTAGCAGCCGCGCCATGATGAGTGGCGGCGAGGTGACGGGTTCGCGTGCCACCTCGTTCAATGAACCCACGCCCTACGGCATGGTCGAGGTGAAGCGTGGCTTCCTGAAAGTGGGTCTGGAAAAGAACGACTCGCTTTGGGGAACTGTTACCCCTACGAAAGAAATTTCGGTCGACGGCTTTTGGATGGACCAGTCGGAAGTGACTAACTCCATGTACCGACAATTCGTGGAATGGGTGCGCGACTCCATTATCCGCGAACGATTGGCCGACCCGCAGTATGGGGGCGACGAAACGTACAAAATTGAGGTGGACCGTTACGGCGAACCGGTGAAACCGCACCTGAACTGGAATAAACCCATTCCCTGGCGCAAACCTACCGAGGACCAGGAACGTGCACTGAACAGTGTGTATGTGACGCACCCCATTGATGGCACGCGAATGCTCGATACCAAACAGCTGACTTACCGCTACGAAATATTCGACTACGAAAAAGCAGCGCTGCGCAAATACCGACTCGACCCGAAAGAACGGTCGCTCAATACCGACCATCCCGTCGACCCCGACGAGGTGGTGATGATTTCAAAAGACACGGCTTACATCGACGATAACGGCGAAATCGTCAGACAAACCATCGAACGACCGCTGTCGAGCCTCTACGACTTCCTGAACACGTACATCGTCAAGGTGTATCCCGACACAACGGTGTGGGTGAACGACTTCCCGAATGCCAACAACGAACAGTACATGAAACTTTACTTCTCGTCGGCCAACTACAACGACTACCCCGTGGTGGGCGTAACCTGGGAACAGGCCGAGGCTTTCTGCGCATGGCGCACAAACTTCCTCATGGCAGGCATGGGACCGCAGGCACGCTACATTCAGCGATACCGACTCCCGACTGAGGTGGAATGGGAATATGCGGCACGCGGTAAAGAGGGTAACCCGTATCCGTGGCAGGGCATCGAGGCTAAAAGCCAGGAGGGTTGCTTCTATGCCAACTTTAAACCCGACCGCGGTAACTACACCGACGATGGTAACCTCATTACCTCGCGCGTGGGCATTTACGGTGCTAACTCGAACGGACTTTTCGACATGGCGGGCAACGTGGCCGAACTCACTAGCACGGTCTACACCGAAGCCGGCGTTGATGCCATGGCCGACTTGAACCCGCAACTTAGCTACAACGCGGCTAAAGAGGACCCCTACGTGCTGAAACGCAAAAGTGTGCGTGGGGGCTCGTGGAAAGACCCTATGTCGATGATTCGCTCGGCTTGGCGCAGCTGGGAATACCAAAATCAGCCGCGCTCCTACATAGGTTTCCGCTGCGTGCGCTCAAAGGCTAACACCACCAGCAGCACAAACCCTGGTAGCAAAAAGAAAAAATAAAATTTCTCCTCCCTTCCTAAAATTACCCGAAACATGGCCAATAAGATAAACCTTGTAGTCCGCCTACAACACTGGATGGACAGTGTGCCCGGACAAACCTTTCTGAATTATGCCTACTCGTGGGGCGCATCTATCGTAATTTTGGGTGCGCTGTTCAAACTCACCTATTTACCGGGAGGTAACTTCATGCTTTTCATCGGTATGGGCACCGAGGTCGTGGTGTTCTTCCTCTCGGCCTTCGACCGCCCGTTCGATAAAAACGAAATTGGCAAGGATTTGCCGCACGATTACGAAACTGACGAAGAAATTGCCGAACATCTCGGCCTGAACGACGAGGCTGACGCTGAAATCGAGGACGAGAACGAGGCCAAAGCCGACGACAAAACGGCCGTTCCAGCACAATCGCCGGCCGCTCCTACACAAATGCCTGCCGCACAGGGCGGTGTGGTGTTCGTGGGTCAAGGCATAGCTGCAGCCGCTGCCGCACAGCCTGCTGCTCAGGCTACGACACCGGTACAAACATCTGAAACACCTGAAGCACAGCCTACAACGGCTCAAGCTGCTGCCGAAGCCATTGCAGCACGCACACCGCAGGGCGAGGTGCCTTTCGAAAACGAAGCACAGCGATTGGCCGAAATCATCCGATTGGCCAACGACGAACTGCTGCGCCGAGCACAGGCTGCTCTGTCGCCCGAAATGGAAACGGCTACGCAGGAATACATCGAAAAACTACGCGTACTGGCCGATACCTTCCAAAAGGTCGACGAACAGAGCGCACGTCTGGCACACGACAGCGAAGAAATGGCAAACTTGAACCGTACGCTCACGGCTATCAATAAAACCTACGACTTGCACTTCAAAAGCATCAGCCAGCAGGTGGGTACTATTGAGCGTATCAACGAACAAACCCGTCACCTCGCTGCACAAATCGAAGAACTCAACGGCGTATACGGCCGCATGATTCAGGCGCTGACCATCAACATGCACATGCAGCAACCCATGCAGCAGCAACCTCAGCAGCCCATGTAGCAGGGTTTTCAGCCTCAGCAACCCATGCCCCAGCAACCCATGCAGTAGCCTTAAACAGCCCTGTAGTGTAGCTGCCCTGTAGCCAACAGCTTCTGCCCCACCCTTTACTGCAAAAACAAAGGTGGCAGAAAAGCCTGTGTTTAACTCCAAACCGATAACCATGTCCTCAGTCAAGAAAAGGCCCGTTTCTCCGCGCCAAAAAATGATCAACCTGATGTACATCGTGTTGATGGCCATGCTGGCACTCCATGTGTCGAGCGATGTGCTGAAAGGCTTTACCCTCATCGGCGAAAGCTTGAAACGCACCACCGGAAACGCCATGAAGGAGAACGATGCCCTCTATTCCGATTTCGAAGCCAAATACAAGGACAACCCCGTCAAGGTGAAGCCCTGGTACGAAAAGGCACTGAAGGTGAAGCAAATGAGCGACTCGCTCTACAACTTTGCCGGACAACTGCGTCTGGCCATTGCACGCGAAGCCGATGGCGATGATGCCGACCCCGACAACTTGCAGAACAAAGAAGACCTTGAAGGCTCAAACCGCATCATGCTTGCACCTGCCAAAGGTCAGGGCGACAAACTCTATCAGGCCATCACGTCGTTCCGCACGCGCATCCTTTCCTACGTTTCCGACCCGCGACAGCGCATCATCATTGCCTCGAACCTGAGCACCGACGTGCCGAAAAACGAAAATAACCTGGGCAAAAACTGGCAGCAGTATATGTTTCAGGAAATGCCCTCGATTGCCGCCATCACCATGTTGGCCAAACTGCAAAGCGACGTGCGCAAGGCCGAAAACGAGGTGCTGCACACCTTAATTTCGAATGTCGACCTCAAGGACATCCGTGTCAACGAACTCAATGC
>PPYE01257597.1_pt1 | contig 11871 bp, 10 predicted proteins | sample 1559881 | NCBI WGS metagenome assembly PPYE01 (sample SAMN08240022, study PRJNA423297) | Human gut metagenome, whole genome shotgun sequencing project.
GACGAAGAAGCAGAGCTTCATTATAACTTAAATAAAGTTTAGAAAGTAGAAAGTAGGTTAGTTTAAATATGGCTAAGAATGTTGCAAAGAAAACAACTAAAAAGCGTGTAAAGAAAAACGTTGAACGCGGACAGGCACATATTCAGGCATCTTTCAATAACACAATCGTTACTTTAACAGATGCTGAAGGAAATGCTTTATCATGGGCAAGTGCCGGTGGTCTTGGATTTAGAGGTTCAAAGAAATCTACTCCATATGCTGCACAGATGGCAGCAGAAACAGCTACAAAGGCAGCTTTAATCCATGGATTAAAGACAGTTGACGTATTCGTTAAGGGACCAGGTTCAGGAAGAGAGGCAGCTATTCGTGCCCTTTCAGCATGTGGTCTTGAGGTTACATCAATCAGAGACGTTACTCCGGTACCTCACAATGGATGTCGTCCACCAAAACGTAGAAGAGTCTAATCAGGAGGTATAGATTAAAATGGCAGTTAATAAAGTACCTGTACTTAAGAGATGCAGATCACTTGGTTTAGAGCCAAGTTATTTAGGATATGATAAGAAGTCTAGAAGAAACCTTACAAGAGCAAACAGAAAGGTGTCTGAGTACGGACTTCAGTTAAGAGAAAAGCAGAAAGCTAAATTCATCTATGGTGTTTTAGAGAAGCCTTTCCGTAACTACTACAAGAAAGCAGATCAGATGAAAGGATTAACAGGTCTTAACCTTATGACAATCCTTGAGTCAAGAATTGACAACGTAATTTTCCGTCTTGGTTTCGCAAGAACAAGAAAAGAAGCTAGACAGATCGTTGATCACAAGTTCGTTACAGTAAACGGAAAAGTTGTTAACATCCCTTCATACCTTGTAAAGGCTGGCGATGTTATCGAAATTAAAGAGAGCAAAAAGAATACTCAGAGAATGAAAGATATCGTCGAGGTAGCTGGCGGAAGAATCGTTCCGGAGTGGTTAGACGTAGATGCTGAGAAATTACAGGGAACTGTAAAAGACTTACCTACACGTGAGCAGATTGATGTTCCTGTAGATGAGATGCTCATTGTCGAGTTATATTCTAAGTAAAATTAGGTTGATTTGCCGGGGATTTATTTCCCGGCTTATCCACTCTTTGATAACATATAACAACGATACCCGAGAAGGAGGGAATTTGAAGTGTTCGATTTTGAAAAACCAAAAATTGAAATCGCAGAAATTTCAGAAGACAAGACATATGGCAGATTTGTTGTAGAGCCATTAGAGAGAGGTTACGGTACAACACTTGGAAACTCTTTAAGACGTATCATGCTTTCTTCTTTACCGGGCGCTGCAGTAAGCCAGGTCAAGATTGATGGTGTTTTACATGAATTCAGCTCTATTCCTGGTGTTAAGGAAGATGTTACAGAAATCATCATGAATATCAAGAACCTTGCAATTCGCAATAATAGTTCTACAAATGAACCAAAGGTTGCATATATCGAATTCGAAGGTGAAGGCGTTGTTACAGCAGCCGATATTCAGGTTGATTCAGATATCGAGATTTTGAATCCTGAGTTAGAGATTGCACACTTGAATGGTGGAGCAGATTCTAAGCTTTACATGGAGCTTACAATCACTAACGGCAGAGGTTATGTCGGAGCAGAGAAGAACAAGAACGAGGATACACCAATCGGAGTTCTTGCTGTAGATTCAATCTACACTCCTGTTGAGCGTGTTAACCTTACTGTAGAGAATACCCGTGTAGGTCAGGTTACAGATTACGATAAGCTTACATTAGATGTATTTACAAATGGTACATTGGAGCCGGACGAGGCAGTCAGCCTTGCAGCTAAGGTGTTAAGTGAGCACTTAAATCTGTTCATCGATCTTTCAGAGGCAGCACAGCAGGTTGACGTTATGGTCGAGAAGGAAAACGATGCTCAGGAGAAGGTTCTTGAGATGAACATCGATGAGCTTGAGCTTTCAGTTCGTTCATACAACTGCTTAAAGCGTGCAGGAATCAACACTGTTGCAGAGCTTATCAATAGAACACCTGAGGACATGATGAAGGTTCGTAACCTTGGTCGCAAGTCTTTAGAGGAAGTTTTAGCAAAATTAAAAGAATTAGGTTTAGAGTTAAATCAGACTGAGGAATAATTCATTCGAATAATCCTTGCACTGATTCTTCTAAATAAATTGGTCATATATAAATTTTAAATATCATATTTATGTTTATGTGTGACAAAACTCATAGCGGCAGGGTCAGTAAGACCAAAGAGCGTGACCATGTCTGATACATGAGTGGCAACTGATTTGAGCATTTGCTTTTTGAAATAAAGCAAAGCTTTATCACAACAAGATACGATGTCTGGCAGTAAGACCGAAGAGCGTGACCGGATGTCCCACAAATGGAGGAAATTAAAATGGCAAAATATCGTAAGTTAAGCAGAACATCAAGCCAGAGAAAGGCTTTACTCAGAGGTCAGGTTACACAGCTTCTTGTTAACGGAAAGATCGTTACTACAGAGGCTAAGGCTAAAGAGGTTCGTAAGATCGCTGAGGGTCTTATCGCATTAGCAGTAAAAGAGAAAGACAACTTCGAAGAGGTTACTGTAACAGCTAAGGTTGCCCGCAAGGACAAAGATGGCAAGAGAGTAAAAGAGGTTGTAGACGGAAAGAAAGTTACTGTTTATGACGAAGTAGAGAAGAAGATCAAGAAGGATTCTGCTTCACGTCTTCATGCCAGAAGACAGATGCTTAAGGTTCTTTACACAGCTAAAGAGTCTGACGGCACAAAGAAGGGAACAAAGACTATCGATGTAACAAACAAGTTATTCGATGAGATCGCTCCTAAGTATGCTGATCGTAACGGTGGTTACACAAGAATCGTTAAGATTGGACAGCGTAAAGGTGACGGAGCTTTAGAGGTTCTCCTTGAGTTAGTTTAATATTTAATCGGTATAAATCTTAGACTAAATTAAACCAGAGATTTGAGTGGATGACACTCACTTCTCTGGTTTTTTATATTATCAAGATAATTATTCTAAACTTTGAGAAAAACTGATGCGTCTTACTTGCATGTATAGTTCGACAGCCTTTCGTTTGAATTCGTAACTGTAACGCATAAAAATACCCCTTTCACTGGATGTCCAGTAAAAGGGGTACATATCATTTCACACGGCTTTTTATAAATGCACTTAATTATTTATTTTTTGCTGCAGCCTGCTCGTCATTGTACTTCTGAACACACTTCTTGATTCTGTCATATGGTGAGAGAAGATCACTGATAGAACAGTCGTGGTTTAATGTATCAATGAGGTATGCGATGTATTTGCTCATGTCACAGCTGATATAGTACTCCTTAGAGAGAAGCTCAGGTGACTGGTAGATAAGGTTTGTTGTAACTACTCTGTAGATGAGACCCTCCTCGTAAGCCTTGTCAAATGAAGCAAAGCCGTTTGTAAAGAGACCGAATGTAGAAACAACAAAGATTCTGTTAGCTTTACGCTTCTTGAGCTCTCTTGCTGTATCAATCATACTTTCGCCTGAAGAAATCATATCATCGATGATAAGAACATCCTTACCCTCCACATTTGTTCCGAGGAACTCATGAGCTACGATAGGGTTACGTCCGTCAACGATACGGCTGTAATCACGACGTTTGTAGAACATACCCATGTCTACTCCGAGTACGTTTGCAAGGTAGATAGCACGGTTTGTAGCGCCCTCATCAGGAGAGATAATCATAAGATGGTCAGCATCAATAGTGATATCCTTTACGTTCTTTAAGATGCCCTTAATGAACTGGTAAGAAGGCATTACATTCTCAAAGCCGTTCAGAGGAATAGCATTTACCACACGAGGGTCATGAGCATCGAAGGTGATGATATTGTCTACACCCATGTTGATAAGCTCCTGAAGAGCCAATGGACAGTCAAGAGACTCACGGCCTGTACGTCTGTGCTGACGGCTCTCATAAAGGAAAGGCATGATAACTGTGATTCTTCTTGCTTTTCCGCCGGCTGCAGCGATAACACGCTTTAAGTCTGCGTAGTGGTCATCAGGTGACATGTGGTTTGTCTGACCGCATACTGTATAGGTAAGACTGTAGTTTGTTACATCTACCATGATGTACAGATCATAACCACGAACTGACTGGTTGATAACACATTTAGCCTCGCCGGAACCGAATCTAGGTGTAGAAGGCTTGATAATGTAACTGTTTTTGTAGTAGTCCTTGAAAGCACTCTCGTTAGCATGCTGGTGCTCTCTGTGCTCTCTCCAGCCCTGTAAGTATGCATCTACCTTCTGGGCAAGACCTATACAACTGTCGGTTGCAACAAGTCCAAGTGTACCGGTTGGCATAGTCTCCAAAATTCTCTCATCGTTTGGCATTGTTATTCCTCCATATAACCATATAATAAATAAACTAAATATATAATATAAAAAGCGTTATTTGGAAAGACGCTTTTTAATTCGTATGTCATCTCCAAAGAGCTTGATAAAACTATAATTGCTTGAAATTCTTGAAAGTGTTCTCTCGGAGTAAATATCTGCTATCTGCTCCAGATTCAGATTAGTGGAAATAATAGTAGATTTCTGTCGCAGTATGCGCTCATTTACACAAAGGAAAAGCTGTGATGTGGTAAATGAGTTGGAAAGCTCGGTTCCGAGATCGTCTATGATAAGTAAATCACAGTCGAATATATTCTGGTGCGCTGCGATGGCATCTGCATCCTTTTCAAACACACCTTTGCTTAATATATCAAATAATTGGAATGCTGTAAAGTAAATTACGGAGTAACCTGCATCTAAAAGCTCTTTTGCAATGCAATTAGATAAAAAAGTCTTTCCGACACCGGTATTACCGTAGAAAAATATGTTTTTAGGTTTGTTTTCAAAATTGTCTATAAATTCATGACAGTTCGTCACTGCAAGCTTTGCTGTGGCAAGAGCAGACAGTCCTGTCGCAGGATTCTTCTGCTCATCTGAGTAATAATCAAATGAGAGCGTGGAAAAATTCTCACGAGACAAAATCTCCCTGATATTGGACTGCGAATAAACGGTATTGATAATAGCCTGCTTGAAACAATGACATTTCTGACCGTCTATGTATCCTGTATCGTGGCAATCTGGACAGGTGTAAATAGGCTCAAAATAATCAAGCGGATATCCGAGTGTGGATAGCAGTGCAGCACGCTCCTCCTTATAGTCCTCGATTGCAAGGCGTAAAGCGGCGAGAGCATTCTCATCACCATCCATGAGCCTGTACGCCTGCCTGACAGATGCGGATGCAATCTCTGAGTCAATTTCCCTGAGGCGGGGCGCCTTGCGATAGGCTTCCTCAATACGCTTGTCATGTATGTATTTGTTCTGAAGCTGGCGTTTATCGTAGCCTCGCATTATCTCATCATATTGAGCATTGGTAAGTGCCATATATCCTCCTTGGGATGTGTAAATCTAACTTGAAAAATCATACCGTAGAATTCAGAAACAGCTTCTCCAGCTTGTCGTAATCATTGTTTCGCTGATTGAAGTTGTTAAATTTATTCTTGGAACTTGAATTATTGCTTTTGGGTTTTGAGGAACCGTTTGCAGCATTTGTGCCTTGTGATGAGCCTGTAGCAGAGGCTTTATTGGCCTTGGCAAAGTTGGCATCAAGCACTTCAACATCCTTTAATGTATGTACATCCTTTTTCTTCCAGTTCGCGAGTATCGAGTCTGTGTACTCGAAGCTTGGCTTCTGGATAGCTGAAATAGTTTTACTGCAGGCGGCTTTTACAAGCTCTATATCGAAACCGTATTCGCCGACCCATTTGTTGATGAGTGACACCTCAGAGTCAACCAGATTGCGGCCTGTGATGCCTAGAGCCTTCATTACAGAATAGTAAATCTGTGAGTGAGCGGCTGCATCGTCCTTTGCCTGGTCTACGGTCTTTATGCCGGCATCGGCCCAGCCGAGAGCAACCTTGTTCATGTAACGAAGACTTGAATGTCCCTTGGTAATGCAGTACTCCACGAGATACTCCACCAGGTCGGTAGAAAAATGAAGCTCGTCCAGCCAGTAGAGCACCATATTGGTGTCTGTGGATGAAAGCGTATGCTTCAAATATGTCTCTATAATAAAGAAAAGCTCTGAAATGTCAGGATTCTTTCTAAACTCCTTAATCTCATCAAGTGTGTATTCCTTCTGTGAAGGAGCAGGCTTGTCAGTAGCCTGGTTTTTAAGCTTTTCCACAACAGAATCCTGCATACGAATATTTGCGGTAGAAATATTCTGTGCAGCATTATTAACAACACCGTTTTGCAAATTATTCTGTGTAGCATTATTAACAACACCGTTTTGCAAATTATTCTGCGCGGCATTATCAGCCACAGCGCTTTGTATATTACTCTGAGCAGCCTGCATACCGGATACAGAAAGACTGCAGAGGTTGATTCCCATAATCTGCCCATCAGCGCCGGTTTGCACCTGCAAAATGCCCTCAGAGGCCCAGTAATTGAGGGCACGTATGATGTCGGCTTCAGTATTGCTGAAATGATCGGCAATCTCTGAAATAGTTGCTATGCCTGCCCCGGAGCCTGTCGCACGGAGTAGATAAAGGTATACCTTGACAAACTCACCGTTTGCCTTTGGCATGTATTGATCTATAAAAATATCTGACACAGTAGTGAATGATGTTGCTATGTCACTGCTAATGTTTATCGCTGTCATATAAAAAACTCTCTTTCGCTTAACCTGTGAGCAATTATAGCACAATATTTTAACCGTGTGAAGATGGTAAAAGTGCTACAAGCCTTGTAAACTCGGGCTTTCCGAGTCCACAAAAAAATGTGGATAACGTGGATAACTGTGTAAAATAATTGAAAAATCAATGTATCACAGGGTATATAAGCTGTTGAAAATTATTTAAAAAATCCACACACAAAATGAGAGTTGTTAACATTTTGTATGTGGATAACGTGGATAACTTATTTCTTAAGCAGGTCTTCGCCGATTTCTACTACATTTCCGGCACCCATTGTTATCAACAGGTCACCGTTTACACAATTTTCTGATAAAAATTTCTCGATTTCCTCAAATGATGGGAAATAGTGCGCATTCACACCTTTTTCGAGCAATAAATCCAGGATATCCTTAGATGAGATACCATATGTGTTCTGCTCACGCGCAGCATAGATATCAGCAAGCACCACAACATCTGCCATTGAAAGAACATCGGCAAAATCATTTAAGAATGCCTTGGTTCTGGAATAGGTGTGTGGCTGGAAACAAAGGACAAGCCTGTCATGTGGATATTTTTGTGCGGCTGTCAGTGTTGCGCGGATCTCGGTTGGATGGTGAGCGTAGTCATCAATGATTGTGACGCCGTTTACCTTGCCCTTGTACTGGAAACGTCTGTCAGCACCGCCAAATTTGTCAAGGCCTGTGAGGATAGACTCCTCATTAAGACCGAGTGTGGTGGATAAAGCTATGGCTGCGAGCGCATTGCTTACATTGTGAGCGCCCGGAACAGAGAGTTTTACGTCGAAAAGTGGACTACCCTGTCTCATAGCTGTAAAAGATGCACAAGCTTTATCGTCATAGGTTATATTTTCCGGATAGAAATCATATTTTGAATCAAAGCCATAGGTGATAATCTTCTGAGGAAGCCCTGCGACAATCTCCTCATAGCGGTCAATCTCACCATTGATGATGGTAGCGCCGCCTGCGAGAGTGTTTGATGCATACTCGTGGAAGGAATGTCTGATGTCGTTGATATCCTTGAAGAAATCCAGATGCTCAGCCTCAATATTTAAAATAATACTGTAGCGTGGCCTGAAATTCAAAAAGCTGTTTGTGTACTCACACGCCTCGGAGATAAAATACTCTGAATCGCCCACACGCAGATTGCCGTGGATAGATGACAAAATACCACCTACGGAAATGGTAGGATCTGTCTGGGCGGCGAGAAGAATCTCACTGATCATGGATGTGGTGGTAGTCTTGCCGTGTGTGCCGGCTACAGCGATAGAATAATCGTAATTGTCCATAATCTGTCCGAGAAGCTCGGCTCTGGTAAGCATTGGAATACCGGCTGCTTTTGCTGCGGCAAACTCAGGATTGCTTTCGTGGATAGCAGCAGTGTAAACTACCAGGTCGATACCGGATGTGATATTGTCTGCGCTCTGGCCATATATGACTTTTATGCCCTTGGCAGCAAGAGTTTTTGTGAGGTCTGATTCCTTTGAATCGGAGCCGGAAATTGTAAAGCCCTCCTCATGCAGAATCTCTGCGAGACCGCTCATGCTGATACCGCCGATGCCTATGAAATGGATGTGTATTGGTTTGCTGAAATCTATTTTATACATTAATTTTACCTGCCTGATTTATTATAATTTATATTGTAACTATTAAGAATCGCTGAGAACAAAAAGCCGATGCGTCATGATTGCATGTAAGCAACAGATTTTCTTGTTCTGAATAGTTACTTTATATTAATTATACAACTAAATATAGTATTTGCAAAGGAAAAATAAGGTGAAAGCAGGCATGACTTTCAAATGATAAGAACCATAGCAGGTTAAACAGATATACGATAAATGGCACTTGTGCAAAATGTCGAAAAAAAAGAAAAATATTATTTGATTTTGTGAAAAATGTTGAAGTGGTAATGCGGCTGTGGTATAATTTTTTTATAAAAATAATTCATCCGGATCATATGAATTTTATGGGGTTAAAGTATATGGCAGTAACTGCAATTTATGCAGCAGCAACTATAATTTATATGGAAACAATTGTGATTTATTATGGAAGCATTACAGATACGGTTATTACAGAAACAAGTGGTGGGGACCGGATGGGCACAACAAAAATTAGGACAGACGAGGAGTGATAACGTGATTAAGAAAGAAATGATAGCCATGCTTTTAGCAGGCGGTCAAGGCAGCAGACTTGGTGTTCTGACAGCGGACGTAGCAAAACCGGCAGTTTCGTTTGGTGGAAAGTACAGAATCATAGATTTTCCGCTTAGCAACTGCATCAATTCAGGCATTGATACAGTGGGTGTACTTACACAGTATCAGCCACTCAGACTTAACAGCCACATCGGAATAGGTATTCCGTGGGATCTCGACAGGAATAATGGAGGAGTGGCAATACTGCCTCCTTATGAGAAGAGCGGCAACAGCGAGTGGTACACAGGTACAGCCAATGCAATCTACCAGAATATGAGGTATATAGACAGTTACAACCCGGACTATGTGTTGATACTGTCAGGAGACCACATTTACAAGATGGACTATGAGGTGATGCTTGATTTCCACAAGGAAAACAATGCAGATGTGACCATAGCAACCATGCCGGTGCCTATCGAGGAGGCCAGCCGATTTGGTATCGTCATAGCCGATGATGATAAGCGCATCAATGCATTTGAGGAAAAGCCGGTTCATCCGCGCAGCAATCTCGCATCAATGGGTATTTACATATTCTCATGGCCGGTGCTAAAGGAAGCATTACTTGCACTAAAGGATCAGGAAAACTGTGATTTTGGCAAGCATGTCATACCATACTGCTTTGAAAACGACAGACGTATGTTTGCATACGAGTTCAACGGATACTGGAAGGACGTAGGTACACTGGGCTCATACTGGGAGGCCAATATGGAGCTTGTGGACCTCATTCCGGAGTTTAATCTGTACGAGGAGTATTGGAAGATTTACACAAAGAATGATGCAATCGAGCCACTTTATATAGCCAAAGGAGGTCATGTGGAGCGAAGCATCATGGGTGAGGGCTGTGAATGCTATGGTCATGTGGAGCATTCTGTTATAGGTGCCAACGTCAAGATTGGAAGAGGCGCAGTAATACGTGATTCCATTATCATGTGTGACACGGAGATAGGCTCCAATGTCACGATAGACAAGTCCATCATTGCCGAAAATTGCAAGGTGGGCGACAATGTGACACTTGGCTTCGGACAGGAGAAGCCGAACGTATTAAATGAGAGCATATACTCATTTGGGCTGGTCACTATAGGAGAAGATTCTGTGATACCGGACGGGGTAAAGATAGGCAAAAATACAGCAATCTCCGGTGTTACATACGAAGAGGATTACAAAGACGGTGTGCTTGAGGGCGGAGAAGTTATTATCAAGGCAGGTGACGGAAAATGAAGGCAATAGGAATAATTTTGGCCGGCGGCAACAATAATAGGATGAAGGAACTGACAGCAAAACGAGCAGTACCGGCCTTGCCGGTAGCAGGCAGCTTCAGAAGCATAGATTTTGCGCTCAGCAGCATGTCAAACTCACATATACAGACTGTCGCAGTACTGACCCAGTACAATGCACGCTCACTGAATGAGCATTTAAGCTCATCAAAATGGTGGAATTTTGGCAGAAAGCAGGGGGGCTTATTCCTCTTTACACCTACAGTCACAGCGGACAACAGTGACTGGTACAGGGGCACGGCAGATGCGATGTATCAGAACATTGATTTTCTCAAGAGACGCCATGAACCATATGTTATCATCAGCAGCGGTGACTGTGTATACAAGCTGGATTTCAACAGAGTGCTTGATTTTCACATCGAGAAAAAATCAGACATTACAGTGGTATGCAAGGACATGATGTACAACGACGATGTCAGCCGTTTTGGTGTGGTACGCATGGATGATGAGTCAAGAATCACAGAGTTTGATGAAAAGCCAATCGAGGCCTCATCCAACACCATTTCCACAGGTATCTATGTCATCAGAAGACGACAGCTCATAGAGCTTTTGGAGGCGGCAGCTGAGGAAAACAGATTCGATTTCGTAAATGATATCCTCGTGCGCTACAAAAATGTAAAGAAAATATATGGCTACAAGATAAATTCATACTGGAACAATATCGCCGATATTGATGCATACTTCAAGACCAATATGGATTTCTTAAGACCTGACGTCAGAAGCTATTTCTTCAGGGAGGAGCCGACCATCTGCTCAAAGGTGGACGACCTGCCACCGGCCAAGTTTAATCCGGGCTCAGACATTTCAAACAGCCTCGTATCAAGTGGCTGTATCATAAACGGCAGCGTGGAGGATTCGGTGCTTTTCAAGCAGGTATTTGTGGGCAAAAACACCACAGTGAAGAACTGCGTGATACTCAATGACGTCTACATAGGCGACAATGTGCACCTCGAAAATTGCATCGTAGAGAGCCGCGGAACCATCAATCCAAACACCTGTTATTGTGGTGAGGATGGAGTCATGATAGTAAAAGAAAAAAATATAAGATATGTAATTTAAAAACTGACCAGGGGGACAAAAATATGCAGATTACAGACATCAGAATTCGTAAGGTAGAAAAAGAGGGCAAGATGAAGGCGGTTGTGTCAATAACAATCGATGATGAATTCGTGGTACATGACATCAAGGTAATCGAAGGAGAAAAGGGACTTTTCATCGCCATGCCAAGCCGCAAGGCAAACGATGGCGAGTACAGGGATATAGCCCATCCGATTAACTCTGCCACACGCGAGAATATCCAGAATATGATTCTTGAAAAGTATAAGACAGAGATTGAGAATGTATAAAACAGTCAAATGCTGTAGCAAATGTAAATAATAATTTTGGTATGTGTATATCAGACGAAATCGCGCAAGTGCATCGGAGGAGATTGGCTTGCGCGGTTTTTATGTAATAAGGGTTTGATTAGAGAATAAAAAGTAAGCATATATTCATTTTAGACCCTCGTCTTTTACCCTTGTCTTTTAGAGAGAAATTTGATGACAAACTGTCCTCTCTGTGTTACAATCAACTCAAAGCATTATATTTCTGTAAATACGACACCACAGCATATTTTATCGGTGCGTATCACTTTGAAGAGGGCAGACCACTTCGCATTTTTCGACAAAGACATGGAAATTTTCAATGCTTT
>PPYE01189289.1_pt1 | contig 11870 bp, 10 predicted proteins | sample 1559881 | NCBI WGS metagenome assembly PPYE01 (sample SAMN08240022, study PRJNA423297) | Human gut metagenome, whole genome shotgun sequencing project.
CCACCTACAGGTCCGAGGGCCAGTGCGGACACGGCAACCGGGATAACGTTGAACGTGATGGCGAGCGGCCCGATGTTCAGATAGCCGAGCGGCGTAAAGGACATCAGCAGCAAAAGCGCCGTCATCAGGCCGAGCAGAGTGAGCTGCTTTGCGTTAAATTTCTTGTTCATATTCAATTTTCCTTTCTTGTTATTATTCTCCGTAGGAGATACAATACAATACGAAAAAAGTATAGCACAGATTTTGAAAAATCGCAATGTTTTCTATTGACTTTGACGCGGCGTAAAGTGATAAACTGGGCTTAGCCCGAGAGGAGGACGAAAGATGAAAAGTGAGCTGTTCAGTATTTAGTGCAGCGCTTTTTTGGGACAGACCTTGGTGCATGCATAGCACAGGATGCACTCCGTGGCGTTTTTGCGCTTTCGGCTTTCTTTGTTGACCTCGACGTTCATCGGGCAGACCTTCAGGCATTTGCCGCATTGGACACATTTGCTTTCATCGCAATGTACGCGCAGGAGTGAAAAATAGCTCATCGGCTTTAAGAAGACGGTGATCGGGCAAAGATATTTGCAGAACGCGCGGTTATCCTTAAAAATAAACGCGAGCGCGATGCCGCCGGCATAGTAAAGAATGTTGCCGATGAGGAACAGCCAGAACATGATGCGCTCGAGGTTCGAGAACTTCATCAGGAACAGGGCGGAGACGAGCGCGAACGAGAGCGCGAACATCACATAGCGCAGCGTGCCCAGCTTTTCTTTGCGGGGTTTTTGCGGCACTTTGAACGGGAGCAAGTCTAAGACCATGGCTGTCCAGCAGGCATAACCGCACCAGCCGCGGCCGAAAAGCAGCGGGCCGAAAATTTTTGCGACGGCGTAGTGAATCGTCGCCGCCTCGAACACGCCGGAAAACAGATAGTACCAAAAGCCCTCAATCTGCATGTTCTCCTGCGACATCAGCCCCAGATACACGAGCATGTAAAGACCGACTGCGAGCTGCACAAACTGCCGCGCATAGCGTTTTCCCGCAGTGAAAAGCGCTAAGCCGACCGAAAGGCAAGAACCTATGTAGCTGAAATTGAATAAATAAAACAGGTTGCTTTTTGTAAGCCACAGCGTAACCGCTACGCCTTCAAAAAGCAGAAATATCAAAATCGATGCCCGATATTTTTTCAAGATGAGCCTCCTTGTAACTGTGCTTTGTACGTGTTGTGCGTTTGAAAATTTAATTTTACGCTTTCATTCTACCATATCCCGTATAAAATACAAGGGAAATCTATCGCATAACGGAAAAGGCATTTCATGAAAGAAGCGGGGGCTTTGTGCGGCGTAGGGCGGGAATGGGGGAAATGAGCAAAGATGGGGCGGGAAAACGGCTTATTCTGTACACTTTTCCGCCTCAAAAAACATTGACATTTGGTACCAAAATCGCTATAATAAAGAACATTAGTGTACGCATTTACCCGTTTTTCGGAATTACAAATAAAGGTGGTTTATTTACTATGGCAGAAAAGGCATATTATGTTACAGAGGAAGGCCTTGCGGCATTGCAGACTGAGCTGGAGGATTTGAAGGTCAACCGCAGAAAAGAAGTTGCGGAAAAAATTAAAGAAGCGCTTTCTTTCGGCGACCTTTCCGAGAACAGCGAATATGACGAAGCAAAGAACGACCAGGCTATCCTTGAGGCGCGCATTGCCGACCTTGAAGTGATGGTGAGCAACGCACGCGTCATCGAGAAGGAAAACCTTGCGGCGGATACCGTGCACATCGGTTCTTCCGTATTTGTAAAAACGAAGCGTGCGGACGGCAGTGAAGCCGAGCGCAGCTTCAGCATTGTGGGCTCTAACGAAGCAAACCCGCGCCAGGGCAAGATCTCCGATGAATCCGCCGTGGGCAAAGCACTTGTCGGCGCGAAGGTCGGACAGACCGTTGAAGTGGAGACACCCGCAGGCATCGTGGAGTACACGATCATCTCCGTATCTTAATTGAGAATCAGGCGGTGCGGATGGAAAATCCGCCCGCTTTTTTTGTGACCGCCGTGCGGCGGGGAAAGGAAGGCAGAAAATGGCAGAAAAGAAGACCCCGGAAACGGAAGCGGAACTGACCGAAGTGCTGCGCGTGCGCAGAGAGAAGCTCGCTCAGCTTGTAGAAGACGGCAAAGACCCGTTCCAGATCACGAAATTTGATGTAACGCACCACAGCGCGGAAATTAAAGACGATTTTGACGCGCTTGAGGGCAAAGAAGTTGTGGTGGCCGGCCGTATGATGAGCAAGCGCGTCATGGGCAAGGCATCGTTCTGCAATGTGCAGGACTTGAAGGGCGGCATCCAGTGCTATGTGGCGCGTGACGCCGTGGGCGAAGACAGCTACAAGGATTTTAAGAAATTTGACATCGGCGACATCATCGGCGTGCGCGGCGAGGTGTTTAAGACGAAGACCGGCGAGATTTCCATTCACGCTTCGGCTGTGACGCTGCTCTCGAAGAGCCTGCAGGTGCTGCCGGAGAAGTTCCACGGCCTGACGAACACCGACATGCGCTACCGCCAGAGATACGTCGATCTCATCGTGAACCCGGAAGTGAAGGACACGTTTGTGAAGCGCTCGAAGATCATTAAGGAGATTCGCAATTTCCTCGACGGCAGAGGATTTATGGAAGTGGAGACCCCGATGCTGGTTTCAAATGCCGGCGGTGCGGCGGCGCGTCCGTTTGAGACGCATTATAACGCGCTGAACGAAGACGTGAAGCTGCGTATTTCTCTGGAGCTTTACCTGAAGCGCCTCATCGTAGGCGGCCTTGAAAAGGTTTACGAGATTGGCCGTGTGTTCCGCAACGAGGGCGTCGATACGCGTCACAACCCGGAGTTCACACTGATGGAGCTTTACCAGGCCTACACGGATTATTACGGCATGATGGAGCTGACGGAGAGCATGTTCTGTTACCTTGCCGAGAAGGTGTGCGGCAGCGCGGTTATCACGTATAACGGTGTGGAAATTGACCTCTCGAAGCCGTTTGCGCGCTTGACGATGAACGACGCCATCAAGAAGTATGCGGGCATCGACTTTGACGAAGTGAAGACCGACGAAGAAGCGAAGGCGCTTGCAAAAGAGCACCACATTGAATATGAGGAGCGCCACACGAAAGGCGATATCATCAACCTGTTCTTTGAGGAATACTGCGAGAAGGAGCTCATTCAGCCGACGTTCATCATGGACCACCCGCTGGCGATTTCTCCGCTGACGAAGAAGAAGCCGAGCGACCCGACGAAGGTGGAGCGCTTTGAGCTGTTCATCAACACGTGGGAAATGTGCAACGCGTACTCCGAGCTGAACGACCCGATCGACCAGAGAGAGCGTTTTGCGGCGCAGGACGCGGCGTTTGCTGCGGGCGACGAGGAAGCGAACCACACGGACGAGGACTTCCTGAATGCGCTTGAGTACGGCATGCCCCCGACGGGCGGTATTGGCTACGGCATCGACCGCCTTGTGATGCTGCTGACGGACTCCCCGGCCATCCGCGATGTTTTGCTGTTCCCGACAATGAAACCCTTGAATGGTGTAAAGGACGAAAATGGTGTAAGCTCTGAGGCGGTTGAAGCCCCGAAAGCGGAGCCGGAAAAGATAGATTTCTCCAAAGTAGAGATCGAGCCTTTATTCAAAGATTTCGTGGATTTTGAGACTTTCTCTAAGTCTGATTTCAGAGCCGTCAAGGTGCTTGCCTGCGAAGCGGTGCCGAAGTCCAAGAAGCTCTTAAAATTCACGCTGGACGACGGTACAGGCGAAAACAGGACGATTTTAAGCGGTATCCACGCCTATTACGAGCCGGAGGAGCTTGTCGGAAAGACTTGCATTGCAATCGTCAACTTGCCGCCAAGACCGATGATGGGTATTGATTCCTGCGGTATGTTGATAAGCGCCGTACACCACGAGGAAGGCGAAGAAAAGCTCCATCTTCTGATGGTAGACGACCACATTCCGGCAGGCGCAAAGCTCTACTAAAACGAGATGTACTTCATTTTCCGAAAAGCTCGGAATTTACACAAATACACCAATTTTACACCAATCGCTGCCAAAATCGGTGCAGCAACAAAAAAATCGCATAATTTTTAGTTTCACACTGCCCCTGAGAAGTTATGGCTTCTCAGGGGCTTCTGTATTTTCTCATAGTTTTTATTCGCCCTTGTCGCAAACTATACCAATCCACGCTTTCTCAATATAATGAAGATAATCGCAGAGGAAGGAGAGGATTGAGTATGAGCAATATTTTATCAGAAGTACACCCTGAGCTTGTTGCGGAATGGTCGGATAAAAATCTGCCGCTTACTCCGTATAAGATTACATACGGCTCAAACAAAGTCGTTTGGTGGAAAGGCGCTTGTGGTCACGAATGGAAAACGAGTGTTAAGGCTCGTTCAAATGGCGAAAACTGCCCAATCTGTTCAGGCGCAAGAGTGATAGAGGGTATCAATGATTTGGCAACGCTGAAGCCGGCGCTGGCTGCTGAATGGTCAAGTAAGAACGATCCGCTAAAGCCGACAATGGTAACAATAGGCTCTCATAAGAAAGTGATTTGGCAAGATAAATATGGTCACGAATGGACGGCAACGGTTAAGAGCAGGGCGTTAAACGGCACAGGCTGCCCGTATTGCTCTCATAATAAAATCTTAGTGGGATTTAATGACCTTGCCTCACAGCGCCCTCAAATCGCTTCTGAGTGGTCTGAGAGAAATTATCCGCTAAAGCCTGATATGGTTACGGTCTTTGCAAATCAGAAGGTATGGTGGAGGTGCAGCAAAGGACACGAGTGGAACACACTTATTTCAACTCGTTCAGGCGGAAGCGGGTGTCCTTATTGCAGCGGTCAACTTCTGCTGAAAGGATTTAATGATTTCGCTACGACACACCCTCAGCTTGCACAGGAATGGTCGGATCGGAATCTGCCCCTTACGCCTGATATGATAAACGAAAAGTCTCGCAGAAATGTCTGGTGGAAGTGCAAAGAGTGCGGATATGAATGGCAGTCTGTTGTCTATGCCCGTGTAAAAGGAACGGTATGCCCTGTTTGTGCGGATCGGGCGGTTATGGAAGGGTATAATGATTTAGCAACGACTGACGCACATCTTCTTTCGGAATGGGATTATGAAAAGAACAAAGATGTTTCTCCAAATAAAGTTTCAAGGAACTCAATGCGAACTGTATGGTGGAAATGCTCGCTCGGACATTCGTGGAAAGCAAAGGTTTCAGAAAGAGCGATTGAGGGAAAAGGCTGTAAGGTGTGTGAAAAAGACTATCTGACAGTTTTTCCGAAGCTGGCAGTTATGTATTATGCAGCGATGAAACATATAAAGGTACAGACAGATATAGATAAGATTATCGGCATACCGCTTGAAATGTATTTACCTGAAGAAAAAGTGGCGATTGAAACGGTTAGCGGCGAAGTGGATTTTGCCGTGAAGATTAAAAAAGCGTTTCGCAGCTTACATATTTTCATAACCTCGAATGAAGATGAAGATACGGCGTTTATCCGGCAGAGGTTTTTTGAATGGAGAAAAGTACAGAAAAAATAAAGGAGATGGTTTGATGAAAGACAGGCAATTTCATATCTATCTTGATGACGAGGAGTACAGACAAGTTTTGCAGGCGTTGATCGCCCTTAAAAATAATCTGATAGCGCAAGACAGATATACGGACGCAGTAGATGATGTCCTTATCAAATTTACAAAAGCACGAAAGAAAAAGATGACCGTGCAATACATCTGAATAAAACCGCAGTTATGCCGCTTGTTTCTTTACGGAGAAGCAGGCGGCTTTTTTGCGTTTTTAGGGCAATTTTCAAGGTCAAAAAAATTTTTTTCAAATTTTTTTCGGAAAAGGGGCGATTTTGGGTGTGCATTTTGACCCCCTTTGTCCAAATGAGTGAAGGGGTTATTTCTCCGCAAGGGATTTCCCCCTTAAAAGTACCTTGAAAATTGAATAGACAGGCGCTAAGGACATTAGTTCTGATGAATAGCCCGAAGGTGGGTACGCCGTGACTTTTCCTATTGATATACGGAGAACGAGCGAGAATCCCCGACCTGAAATTCAGCTTGCTACTGAAACGGCAATGACAGTCAGAATGATAATGATACTTCTCTACGGAGCTGGCGGAGTACCCGGCAGAGGTGAGATTCCTATGATACGGTTTCGCAAACCGTAACCTTAGTGCTTCCCGTACAAAGCGAATCGCTTTCCGCAGGGGGTGTTGAGAACAAATACTGCGGTCTTTACATAGCCGCCTCTTATTGAGGCAGGCTGTGAAATCTATGAAAGGAGGTAAAGCCGGAGATGTCAAACTGCAAGACGATTGCTATATGCAATCAAAAAGGCGGTGTGGGCAAGACCACGACTACGGTTAATTTAGGCGTCGGACTGGCTATGCAAGGGAAAAAGGTGCTTCTGATTGACGCTGATCCGCAGGGCGATTTAACGACCTGTCTCGGCTGGCGGGATACCGACAGCCTTTCCGTAACGCTGACTGAGAAGTTACAAACGATCATATCGGAGCAGGAGCAAAATCCCTTTGACGGTATTCTGCACCATAAAGAGAAGGTAGACCTTGTACCGTCCAATCTCAGCCTATCTTCATTGGAAATGACACTTGTAACGGCGATGAGCCGAGAGAGCGTCCTGAAGAATTATCTGAGCCTTGTAAAAGACAAGTACGATTATGTCCTTATTGACTGTATGCCGAGCTTGGGTATGATTACCTTCAACGCTCTAACGGCGGCGGACAGCGTGATTATCCCCGTTCAGGCGCAGTATCTTCCTGCTAAGGGAATGACGCAGCTTTTGGGGACGATTGCGAAAGTGAGGAAACATACAAACGCCGATTTGAAAATCGACGGTATTCTGCTGACGCTTGTGGACGGAAGGACAAATCTTGCGAAAAGCACAGTGGAAGCACTCAGGGAGAATTTCGGCAGCCATATCAGGATATATAGATCAATGATTCCGGCAGCCGTAAAAGCCGCAGAGGTATCTTCTAAAGGGACAAGTATCTACGCCTATGAGCCGAACAGTCCGGTGTCTAAGGCTTACACCAGTTTCACAAAGGAGGTGTTAGCCGATGGCAGGCAGAAAGAGCGACTTCACGCTGCCCACGAACACGCTCGATGAGCTGTTTTCCTCTCAGGAGGAAAGGGATGAAGCGAAGCTGTCAAAAATTAGGGATATTCCGCTTGAGGAAATCGACGATTTTCCCGACCACCCGTTTAAGGTGCGGGAAGATGAGGATATGTTTCAGCTTGTGGAAAGTATCAAAGAGCGTGGCGTGATTACTCCCGCTACCGTAAGGCAGAAGGGGGACGGCAGATACGAGCTTATTTCAGGACACAGGCGAAAAAAGGCTTGTGAGCTTGCCGGATTTGAAACGCTCAGATGTGAGGTGGTAGACCTTGACCGTGATGAAGCAACGATTTTAATGGTCGAAAGCAACTTCCAACGGTCGCAGATACTTCCCTCGGAGAAAGCTCACGCATATAAAATGCGGCTTGACGCTATGAAAAGACAGGCAGGCAGACCGAGAAAAGAAAATTTAGTCCCAGTGGGACAAAATTATTCAAGGGAAGAACTTGCGTCTCAAAGTGGCGAGAGTCAAACGCAAATCCAGCGTTATGTACGCCTGACCAACCTTGTTCCTGAACTGCTTGAATTTGTAGACGAGGGCAGGATTAAAATGCGCCCCGCCGTTGAGCTGTCCTATCTGAACGAGGATTGCCAGAGGGATTTGGTGGACGAAATCGACTTGAACGATTGTACCCCGTCCCACGATCAGGCAATCCGTATGCGGAAGTTTTTCGAGGAAGGCAAGCTGACAACAGAAGCGATTTCTGCGATTATGAGCGAGGAAAAGCCGAATCAGCGTGAGAAGATTGTTTTGCGTGGGGATAGGGTGCGAAGCCTGATCCCGAAAAATATCCCCATCAACCAAACGGAGGAGTATGTCTGCAAGGCGCTGGAGCATTACAACAAGTTTTTGCGTAACCGTGCCGAGCGTGACAGCAGGTAAGGCGGAGTGTGTTTTTCTTCTTCCCCTTCCTCACACTCCAACCCCTAAACTATCTCACTATCCGAAAGAATAAAACTATCTCTCCTGATTACAGCTATCTCACCTAACTCAATCTATCTCAGAAAAACGCACCATTCCAAAGCACAGGAGGTATGCCCTATGATGTAAGATTAACCTTCGTTTCACACCTTTGCCTGAAATGCTGTTTCGCATTACAATGGCGGCAGAAAAGGAGTGAAACGCAATGAAAACAAAAACGATTGTTTTTTTATTGGCTCTTTTGCTGACTGTTCTTGCAGGCTGCAACAATGCCCCGCCGAATGAAGATACGCCGCAGCCGTTTTCTTTTTCGGAGAGTGTTCAAAGCACCTCTGAATCCGAAACGCCTGCTGGAAAGGAAAGCAAGGAGGTTGAAACAACGCCTGAAGCCGTGCAGGAAGTAAAGCCGGAAAAGCAGGAAGAAACGACGGAAACGGATACGGTCAGCTCCGAACAGCCTCAGACTGTTTCTGAAAGCGGGCAGGCGGCACAGTCCGCCGAACAGCCCGATAAAGCGGATAAGACCGAACATTCCGTATCCACATCGCAGCCGGATATTCCAAAAGAAAGCGAAACGCTTGAGCCGCCTGAAACGGAAGAAACACCGAGCAAAACCGAAACCGACTTTGACATTGACTACTGGATTTCCTTTGCAAAAGGCTACGCTCAGAGTGTGGGACTTCTGTTAGACAGCGAGGCAATTTACTGTTGGGATAATCCGATCCGAGCCGGAGCGCACTGCAAATATCTTGAAAGGGATATTCACAGCCGCTTGGATCGGTACAAGGCTGACGAAGAAATCACAGCCGTATGGATTTGGGCGGAGGAAGTCTCTGACGGAATCTACGACATCTATATCGGCTATGCTTAAATTTAATATTCCATTTTGAGGACGCACCGAAAAAAACGGTGCGTTTTTCTTTTTCAAGGAGGATTTCAGATGAAAATTAAGAAACCAAAGCGCATTATGTCGCTGTTTCTTGCAGCGCTGATGTGCGTGACTTCCCTTGTAGGGATTGGTACGACTGCCTATGCCGCAGAGGAAACGGACGATGTGTACCTTATCTCATATCCCCGTGATGGGGACTCGAATTACAACGCCGAATGGGGACACGGCAGCCTTACCTTTATGAACGGCTGGAAAACAGGCACTTCCCGTTATACAACCGTCCGTGCGATGGGATCGTACAACGGAAATATCTGCTACTGTATTGAGATCGGCGTCCCGCAGCAGACCGGAGACAGCTTTACCAAAAAGGGCGAGGATTTTTGGGACAACTACCCTGCGTCCTATAACAGCACCATTTCTCCTGACGATATTAAGCTGTTCATTGGTCGTATCTTCCAGTACGGCTATACGGGAACAATCTCAACCTCGTGGCGTTCTCAGAACGAGGGCGGCGATAAGCTGGCTCACGCAGTCGCTACACAGCTTCTCATTTGGGAAACCGTGATCGGCGAGCGTGATGAAAACTTTAACAAGGTCAGCACAGGCGGCAAGGACGCTGTTCTGGATCAGATCAGCCGCAACCACCCGCTTTATGACAAGATTATGAGCTACTACAATTCAATGGCTGCAAGTGTGCAGAAGCATTCCAAGCTGCCGAGCTTCCTTTCCAAAACGCCGGGAAGCGCACAGGAAATTGAGCTTAAATGGGATGGCTCTAAATACACGGTTACGCTGACGGACAGCAACAATGTCCTTTCCGGATATAAGTTTTCGTCCAATAATTCGGGTGTTCAGTTCTCCGTAAGCGGCAACAAGCTGACGATCACTGCTGAAAAAGCGCCGAGCGATGGGCTGACGATTACCGCAGAGAAAACAGCTCAGAGAAAAGGCGTTATCACTTGGACGGACGGTATCTATGGGCCGAACGGCGGTGTGCAGGATACCGTAACCTATGCTCAGACGGTCAATGATCCGGTTAAGGGATTCCTTAAGTTAAAGGTTTCCTATGGATCAGCGAAAATCGTCAAAACCAGTGAGGACGGAAAAGTTGACGGTATTTCCTTCCGTATTCAGGGCAACGGCATTGATAAAACCGTTAAGACAGAAAACGGCGGTCAGATTCAGGTCGATAACCTAATGCCCGGAGTATATACCGTAACCGAGCAGGAATATGACCGTTACGAGCCGCAGGAGTCCCGCAGAGTAACCGTAGTTGCGGGGCAGGTTGCGACTGTCAACTTCAACAACACACTGAAGCGTGGCGATATTGAGGTTATCAAATCCTCGGAGGATAATTTCAATGAGGGTGTGACCTTCCACCTTTACGGAACATCGCTCTCCGGCATTGCCGTGGACGAGTATGCCGTTACGGATAAAAACGGTGTGGCGACCTTTGAAGATGTGCTGATTAGCGGCACTACGCCGTACACCATCGAGGAAGTGGATACCGCTATTCGCTATGTTGTTCCCGCAGATCAGACCGCACCCGTCAAGTGGAATGAAGTCACTACCCGCAATTTCACGAATATCCTGAAAAAGTTTACCGTTACCGTGACCAAGAGCGACGCTGAGACGGGAACGGCTCAGGGGAACGCCTCGCTTGCAGGTGCAAAATACGGGATTTTCAAAGGCGACCAGCTCATTGACGAATACTATACCGATGAAAACGGTCAGTTCGTCACGCAAGAATATATCTGCGGCTCGGATTGGACGATTAAGGAACTGGAGCCGAGTGAAGGTTATTTGCTCGATCCGACCGTCCATAAGGTCGGCGCAGAGCCGGAGCTTTATACCATCGAGCATAATCAGACCGCAAATGATGTAACGGAACAGGTCATCAAGGGCAATATCGCCATTATCAAACATACGGACGATGTGCGTCCGTAAGGGCGTATTGATAATGCCTAAAGAGGTACTGGATTGGAGAGAAATCCAGTTGGTTAGCCGCCTAAAGTGTGGAGATGTGCGAAGACTGATTGCGCACATGGACAATTTCTATCAGTGAAACCGTTGTCGTCACTGATACTCTCTGAAAATGTCCCGGCATACAGGAAGTATGTAAAAGGAATGAACGGAAACCTAAACCACACCCAATGTATCAATACGACTAAACGGAGATTGCCTAAACCAGAACGCAGAAATGCTATGTGTAATGCCCTATGGCGATAAATCCCAAGTGTGAAAAGCGAGGGAGATGACACTGAATATCCGGCATGGCAACGGAGCCGCCATAGTAGTCCGAGTGCGGGAAAGCCGCATACATGGCGAAGGGCGGCAGGTCATTCTATTGATAATCGAATGGAGGTATGCGAAATGCAAAAAGCTGAAACGGTATTATCAATACTAAAGCAAAAATCCAAACAAGATGAATCACACCGGTATGACCGTATCTACAGAAATCTTTTCAATGAGGACTTCTTTTTGCGGGCATATCAAAAAATCCATGCTAAGCAAGGCAATATGACGCCCGGAACAGACGGGACAACCATTGACGGTTTTAGCAGGAAGCAAATTTCTCAACTGATAGAACTGCTCAAATGGGAACGCTATCAACCAAAACCCGTCCGAAGGACATATATCCCCAAGAAGAACGGTAAAATGCGACCTTTGGGTATCCCTGCCTTTGCTGACAAGCTGGTACAGGAAGTAGTACGGCAGATTTTAGAGGCAATCTACGAGCCAATTTTCAGCGATAATTCGCACGGTTTTCGGCCTAATAGAAGCTGTCACACCGCACTGTATCAAATTAAAAGCACCTGTAGGGGAACCAACTGGGTAATTGAAGGCGATATCACCGGGTGCTTCGACCATATCGACCATGAAATATTGTTAAAGATACTCT
>PPYE01001049.1_pt1 | contig 11866 bp, 16 predicted proteins | sample 1559881 | NCBI WGS metagenome assembly PPYE01 (sample SAMN08240022, study PRJNA423297) | Human gut metagenome, whole genome shotgun sequencing project.
CCGCTGGTTCCACTTGGTAGGTGTAATGGGTGTAATGGTCAATTCCTGCGCAGTCGCCGTCACGCAGCTGCACCCCTGCGGGCTGCACTTTGCTTGTCTTGGTCGATCGGTGGATGGGTTCGTCGTGCCGGGGTCGTGGGTGGTAGTGGTTCTGAGGGGGATCGGTGGTTTGGGTGGCGCTGAGGGCACGAGCTGTCGCTCGCGCTGGGTGGTCGTCTGTTGGTTCTGCGTGAGGGCTTGCCCTCGCGCCCTCTGCGTTATGGGTGGAATGCGTAGCTGCAGGTGCGCGTTTGGTTCGTCCGGGCATCAAAACGGGGCTTCTCGCGCACGCGAGCGGTAACAATTGCGCAACATGCGGATCCCCGTGTTTCGCGGGCTGGCGGGTTTTTGTGCTCGCTAAAACGTTCACATGGCGGTTGTTTTGGGCTCTGTGCTCACTGTTTTTGCTGGTTCATGCCGAGCTTGAGGATCTCGTGTTCGGTTCCGGGCTTGATGTTGTAGATCTCCCGCTCGTGTTTCTGCGCGTGGATCATGACGGCGATGAGGCTGGCGGTGGCTTTCATCATGACCGCGTCGCCCTGGATGGTGGCCTGTAGCGCCTTGTTGCGTAGGGCTTGCAGGTCGGTGGCGTGCCTGTTGAGTAGCTCGTACTGCTTCTCGGTGAAGTGGTTCTTCAGGCGCAGGAGCTTGGCTGTTGGGGTGGCCTCTACGGCTCGCTGTGCGCGTTCGCGCATCTCCTCGATGCTGAGGACGTTGCTGGGGGCTGTGGCCTTCTCGCTTGCCCATCGGCGAACGGTACCGCTGGGGATCCCCATTGTGCGTGCGACGCTGGCGCTGGTTGCGCCGTCCTGCTCCAGTAGCTTGAGCGCCTGGGCTTTCTGCTCGGGGGTGTATTTCTTCATGGTTCCTGCTCCGGTTGGTTCCCTCCGGCTATTTGAGCGTCACGCGCTGAGAATGGCGGCAACTTTTGGGGGGTAGGAGGGGCTATCGGGTGCTGGGTGGTACGTCGGTGCGGTTTCGTGGCTGAGGGGCTTACGGTGCGTCTGAGGGCTTCTGGTTGGTTGGGGCGCTTTCACGCCCCGGGTGTGCTTACATCTTGAACCGGCGCAGCCGTCCGTGTCCGTAGACGCGCTCTGGTCGCCAGCGCCCGTAGTACCAGACCTGGTGTCCTTCGGCGTCGAGTGCTGCGTGGATGTTTTTCGCCAGCTCCAGCTGCATCTGCAACTCTTTTAGCGTTGGTTTTTTGCTCATGTTGGTTCCTGCTGGTTCCTGTTAGTTCCTGCTGGGGCGGCTCCCCGCCCCTGTGTAAGTATTGCCTATGGTGTAAGTAAGAATCGCCTACGGTGTAAGCGGCGCTTAACGCTCAATGAGGCGGTCGATCTCCTCGGCGACGTTGACCAGCCTGACGTCGGTGCGGCGGCTGGCGCTGCAAAGGGTGTAATCGCTGAGGTACCTGCCCCATGCGACCACTTCGTCGCGGGTGTTGAGGAGCGCCCATCGTGCGCCGTTGTTCGCCAGCTTCGTCCACTTGGCCAGCTCTTTGAGGCGGGGGCTCAATCGGTAGGTCATGCTGTCACCTCCCGGCGTAGACGGCGCATGGCTCTGCGCCATGTGATCGGGTTGCGGTTAGCTACTGCCCGGCGGGCGAGCTGGCGTGCAATGCTGTGCGATGATAGGATCATGCTGTTGACTCCTTGGGTGGTTAACGTGCCCGGGTCGGCTCTCATACTTTCCCGGGCTGGGTGCGGCGGTGACTTTAGCGAGTACCACCGCCGCGCTCTCCCTTACGCTTTCGCGTGCTTCTGTAAAATTCTGTTCACCGTTCCCCTGCTGATGCCTAGGTCGCGTGCTATGCGTGCGGCGCTTACTCCTGCGTCGTGCTTCATGATCACCGCTCCGACGTTCTCCGGCGTCTGTTTGGTCGGTCGTCCTGCGTGGCGTCCTGCGGCTGCGGCTGCTGCCATCCCTGCCTTTGTGCGCTCCTTGAGGGTGGCGAGTTCCATCTCTGCGAAGGCAGCGACCATGGTGAGCATCATCTTTCCGGTCGGGGTGCTGAAGTCGAAACCTTCGCGGAGGCTGATCAGGCTGACCTGCCGCTTCTCCAGCTCCTCGCAGACCTCCATGACCGATCTGGCGTTGCGTCCGATGCGGTCGATCGCGACCACCACGATGCTGTCGCCTGGTGCGGCAAACTCCAGGATGGCTTTGAACTTGTCGCGCTGGGTGGCGGGTACCGTTCCGCTGATGCCCTCGTCGGCGTGGAAGGTGGCTTGTGGGTAGCGATCGAGGATCGCTTTCTTCTGTCCGGCTACTGTCTGTTCTCCGGTGCTGACGCGCCCGTACCCGAATACTCTGCTCATGCTGTCTCCTGTTGTACAAAAAAGGTTGTTTGGGGATATTTGACCACTTATGAGCAAAAAGCAAGCGCAAAAAACTGTAAACGCCTAGAGCCACGGGGGCTGCGCAGTTTCGCTCCTTTTTGGACGTGATCACCCCGCGCTGGGCGAGAGCCCTGCGCCCTCTGCGTGGGTGTGCTCGGTTGGTCGTGACGGCATGCTGTCTGAGCGGCGTTTCTTGCCGCTTTGCTGATAACTTGCTGAGAACCTAACCATGACCGAAATTAAGAAAGAGAGCGCCGACGGCGCTTGGCTACGCTCTACCCTTGCCGAATTGGCGGGTGATGCGTTCCCTGTGTATGACCTCCCGTCCCTGCAGGTAGACACGAACTCCTCCATTCAGCTCTCGGCGCTCGCCGATCGTCAGGCTGCGCGCGAAATGCGACAGGCCGCTTCCGACGTGGAAGCGCGACGGCTGGACGCCGCTCGAGTGGTGGAAGGGCTCAAGACCGAGGCCGAACGGCTGCGTGGCTTGATCGCCGACGGCAAGGCGGCGCTGCGTGCTGGCGAGACAGTGAGCCCTGACGCGGGTGTTGCGTCGTTCCTGCTGCCGGACATCGAGGCCGAGCTGGTTGTTGCTCGGGCTGCTGAGGCCGACGTGGCCCGGGAGCGCGACACGCTGCTGCAGGATGCGGATCGCCGTGACGCGGCGGCTGCGCTGGCGCTGTTCAACTGGGCGCACTCCGTTCGCGTGCAGCGTATCGAGCTGCTTCTCAAGCTGGCGATGGATGAGGCGACGACGCTCGCTGAAACCGACGGCGGGCGCGGCCTGTACCGTACCGTGATCGCGCCTGACCGCCGTCTTAACCAAATTTTCGCCACTCAGGGCGCTATTGAAATCCTGCGCCGTAACCGTGGCATGGAGGGTGTGTAATGTCTGCTTTTGACCATCTGGTTGCGCGTCTGCGCGATGAACAGGCGCTGACCAAATCTCTTAATAACGCGGAGGGGCTTCCTCCCGAGCTGGCGTCTGTTATTGAGCGCGGCAAGGATGCGCCTGTGCTGGATCCCCGTTCGACGCTGACCATTGGTGTGGCTCCTGGTGTGGTGGCGTGCCATAACGCCCGCCTGAACCAGATCGCCGACGCGCAGCTGCTGCAGGAGGTTCGCGCCTCTGGTGTGGTGTCTGCCGCCGATGCGGTGGCGCTCGACAATGCGCTGGCTGCTTCGCGTCACCTGCCTCCTGAGGCTCGTGCTGCGGGCATGGAATCGGTAAGGCAGCAGCTTCGTGCCTCTGCTACTGCCCCTCTCTCGCCCGCAGCACGGGGGATAAATTGGGACGAGTAAAGCCGTTGCCGCGTCACCTGCAGGGCAAGGCGCAGCTCCCGCTGGCTGGGGGCTGCTTTTCGAAGGGGCACCGGCTGGCGCTGGTTGCTCTGTTGCCGGTCCTGGAGGCGCGTCCTGGAGATCGTGACGACGGGGAGCGGGTGAAGCTGTCCATTCTCCAGAATTCTCTGCTTCAGGCGGGGCAATTGCCGCGTTTCGTGCTGCATGAGCCGTCGCTGTATTCCTGGGGCGTGTTCTGCCGTGGTAGTGCCAGTGACGCGGGCGTGAAAGCTGCGGGCGACCTGCTCGATCAGCACGCCTTTGCTCTCGCCATCAGCACGACGATCGGGGGCGGCGATGAGTGAATTTGCTGTCTCGCGCCTGGTCATCCCTGAGCTGGTGATCCCCGACGGGGTCATTGCTGCCCGACGGGCAAGGGGACAGGCTCAACGTGTCGCAGCTGCTCGCCGTGCTGCCGAGCGTCGTGCTGCGCCTACGTGGCGCTGGGTGAGACGGGAACCGCCCCGGTCGACAGGGCGGTGAAACGGTGAGACGGGGCGCGTTATGCGCCCTTTTTTTTGTCCTTCTCCTGGCGTGCCTTACGTCGGAATGCCCGGATCTCTGTCAGGCGGGCTTTGGCTTGTTCGGCCTCCTCTGGTGTGACGGAGACGGTGGGGTTGCCGTCCAGGTCGTAGCGCATGCACTGGTCGATGAGGCTCTGCTGGTACGAGCTGGTACCCGTGACGATGCCCAGGATGCGACGGACGGCTTTGCGGTCTGCCTCTGGCGGCATGTCCAGCTCTGCGCCTCGGGTCAGGATCTGCTCGATGATGCCCTTTGCCATGGGGCGGCGGTCAACTCCCCGGGTCAGCAAGTCAGGCCAGTGCTCTTTCAGGAATGCTTTGGTCACCCGGTTGGCCAGCGCCTTTTTGGACTTGTTGGCGATCGCGATGTCCTGCTGTCGGCGGTCGTTCTCCTCCTGTCTGCGGATCCCCTCGGCGACCTGCTCAGGCGTCTTTTTCGCCTTTGCCGCTGTGGGCTCCTGTGCGGGCTTCTGCGGGGTTTTCCCTTTTGGCTGTACCTTCGCCTTGCTGGTAGTCCGTTCGGCTGGCTGTGGCTCAGATTTCGCGGCCTTTTCCGGCGGGACGTAAACCGTGCGGCTGCGTCGCTTGATGGTCAGGATTGGGCGGGTGGGTTCGGTCATAAATCTCTCTCTGGTCGGTTGGTCCGGATGTGGTCGGCAAGGGCGATCAGGGTGGCGGCGTCGCCGCGGTCCCGATCGATGCGCCGGATGATGTCGTTGATGTAGTCCCAGCGCCCGACGGCGGCAAGGACGGAAAGGGTCAGGCGGTTGAACCGGCTCTCTGGTACGCGCTCGAGGGTCAGGGGGATGCGCTTGCGGGGGCGTCCTGGACCGCGCCCTGTCCCTGGTCTTTTGAGCAGCTGCGGCTGCTCCCTCTGCGGCAAAATAACGGGGATCTTCGCCAGGCTGCGCGTCTCGTTCTGCGTGAACTCGGGCACCGCGATGTGCTCGTCTGTCCATGTCCTGCCTCCGGGCCTGGCTGATGCGCTGGAGTCGCAGGACGGGCAGGAGACGACGATCTCCCGTCGCGGCTTGCCCTTGACCGGTGCCTTGCTGATCACCAGGGGCGCGGCTTTGCAATCGGAGCAGACCGACGCTGTCCAGACCGCGTTGTCTGGCAGGGTGGCGTTCCGGTACTGGTGCGCGGCGTCATGCGGTGTCTGGAAGCTGACCGTCTGAAACGTGGGGGCGACGCTGAGGGGTGCCGCCCATGGCTGGCACCTGGGACAAGCAAGCTCCACCTCTCCGGCGTGCCCGTCGCCACCGTTCCAGCGCAGGGGCTCGCGGTGTTCGTGGCAGTAGTACACGAAACCGTCGCGGCGTGTTTGCTCGACCGGGCCTGGTCGGCGATCGTGGAACCGTGCGCCCGGGTTGGCTCGCATGGCGCGGACGAGCGCCTCGCCCTGGTGGATGCCGTACCAGACCTGCCAGCCATCGCCGATGCCGATCAGGAACGGCGAGACGAACGGTGGGGTGCGGTTGACTCTCCCGCGTGCGTTGGCTCCGATGGTGGCTTCGCGTTCGCGGTTCCAGCAGGAGACGCACAGGCTCGAACCGGGCTTATTGGGGGCGATCAGGCGGTTGTCTTTCCGGCTGCAACGGGGGCAGAGCTTACGGGTGTCTGCCGGGGTGGTCAGTGGTGCGTCAGGGGGCTGTTCGGTACCGACCCAAAGCGCGAGGCCAGTGGGGCACCGGTGGCACTCGAGGTGGGGGTTTTCAATCGTGCGATCGAGGTGGCTCTGCTCATAAATCTGTCGGCATGCCTCGACCCGGAGGGAGCACCCGCCGGGGCAGGTGACGAACAAAACGCCGGGGAGCTGCTCGGGGAATTTTTCAGTCGCGCTTACGCGTTCAAGTGCTGCCGGGTTCGGCTGCGTCGATTCGTTCGTGTCGTTATCGTCGTTCACTGCTCCCCCTGCGTCGAAATGGTCGCCAGACAGCGCCAGCACTGGCTGTGCGTCTTTTTTAGTATCTCACAAAAAACGCCACTTTGGCGTTAATTGTGTTACGCTTGTCTTACTGATTCCTGACGAGCAGTTGGGAAACATTGAGGCCGGATCGCTCGGGTGCTCAGACTACCTCCGGGGGTCTGCTCCGGTGGCGCACTTCCACCTAGCGAAAGCGAGTAAGTGCGAAGGGCTGCTGTCCTGCCGTGGCTCCAAGCGGTAAGTCCCCAAGGGCTGCATCGACAATCGCTACTCTCCACCCCCGGCCATCATGGCGGGGGTTTCTCATCAGGGGTTTCCATGAAAAAACGAATCTATACCGCTGACCTCGCTGCGCTGCTGAACGTGTCGCTGCGCACGCTCTCGCGGCTAAGTTCGCGGGGGATCGTGCCGACTCCGGCAGGGCGCTCCCTCCGTGGCGGGCATTACTGGCTGGCTGGCAATCCCGAGATCAAACGCTTCGTTGCCGACCAGCGTCGTCCGGGGAGGGCTGCTGATGGCGTTCGTTGATTTCGACACTACCCATCTGAAAGAGGATCCGGGCCTGTTCTGGCGTGCCGTATCGGCTGCAGGTGCTCCGGCTGATCGAGACGAATGGGTGCGTCTCTGCCTGGCTCTTGGTTGCTGGGCGTCTCTCTGCGGCGAGGACGGGCTGGCAGCTATCGAGGCCTGGTCCACTCGACATGGGCGAGGCGAGAATCGCCATCGCCAGCAGTACAGGTCGTTTTTAAAAGGCGACCTGGATACATTCGCCGCTCAGGCTTTCCTCAATTTCTCCGGCGTCGAATGGCGCAACGGTCGCGCTTCTGTCCAGTCCGACGTCGATCGCGCTGAACGGCTGCGGTTGTCCCGTGAGGCCACAGCGAAGGCAAAGGCTGAACGCGACAAGAAGGGTGATGCTGCTGCGCGTGCTGCGGTCAAGCTGCTGGCGAAGGGAGGAGATCCTGCGTCTACCCCATACTGGCGCAAAAAGACCGCTCTGGCGGCTGCGGGTGGCGTCCAGCTGCCCGCCCTCAGCACAGATCTTGGTGTTGGCGGGATGTTTCGATCGTTCGATCCGCGTGCTTACTGGTCTGATTGCCTCCTGATTCCGGTTTACAAGTTCGACGCCGCCCGTCAGCTGTATGTTGACGGCCTGGAGGCCATCTGCGGGCGCTGCTCGGCTGAGGGTTCCCAGCTCACTGGCTCGAAGTTCTCTCCGGCGGGTACCCGCAAGCAGGGCGGCTTCTACCCGATGCCGGGGTTCATGGACGTGCTCGACGGCTCCCCGCACGCGCCCTACTCGCCTCTGTTCGTCTGTGAGGGGTTCGCTACGGCGTTCGCCCTGCACCACCTGAGCCGTGGCAAGGTGGCGGTCTGCGCTGCGTTCTCGATCGCCGGGTTCGGCAGCTGCGTGGCGTCGCTGCGTCGGTTCTGGCCTGATGTTGAGGTGATGCTGGTACCGGACGCGGGCGAGGCGTACCGGCTGGCGCATAAAGCGGCCTATGGCGACGATCGCGAGCCGGTCCCGACAATTCCAGGGGCGTCGGTGGTGTCGTTCGACGGCCTGAACCGCTTCGAGCCCCGCGATAACCTCGACTGGTTCGACGTGCTGGTTGAGGAGGGCGAGGATCGGGCGCGTGAGCTGCTCCGGTATGCGGTGCGTCATGCCCGGCTTGAGCGGGGCTGATGGCTGGGCTTTTTTGCGTCGGTTTCCTCGGGAGGCCGCTGACCGTAAAGGGTCGTTTTCTGGCTCGTCTTTTTTGCAGTCGCTTTTGGGTTGGTGAGACAACCTTTAAGACGCACATCCGACCGCTTCCGGTTTCCTCCGTTTTAGACGCCGCTGCGGTCGTGACGCTATCCTGCAGCTGGTTTGGTTTCCAGCAGCACACTCAAGCCCGGCACCGTTTTGGTGTCGGGTTTTTTTTTCGCCCGTAAGGAGGGCTCATGAAATCAAAGACTGAATTACGCGCTGCCGCGACGGCTCGCGCCCTTGAGGTGATCGCTTCTGAGATGGGGGCGTGGTCTGCGGACGACTTCAACGTCCAGATGCTGCCGAACTTCTCCGCAGGGGAACGTCGCGAGACGGTGGCGGGCTCGGTGGTGATCGAGCGCCCCCCGTTCGACTACGAGTGGGCGGGTACCGAGAAATTTAACGCGCTGGCCACCCGTGCGCTGCAGGTGAAACTTCCGGCGTCGCGTGAGCGTAACTACGCCTGGTTGTGCGGGGTGGAACGGGAGACGTTGGCGACGGCGCTCCTGGTGGAGCTGTTCTCCGTCACCGGCTGCGTGGAGTTCGCCGGGCTGGGTAAGGTTGCCGATCTGGCGTTCCTGACGCTGGACGAGGACGATGCAGGGCAGATCCGGGCGGCGATGGTTGGCTGGCTGGATGACCCGGCGGCGGCGTGAGCCGTCGCCCCTCTGCGTCAAATCAGGCCGCGCTCGCGCAGCTTGTGGCGGTAGTCCCGGACGCGGCTGGTATTCCACTCCTGCCCGGTGGCGGTGGTGTGCCCGGCTGCGTTCAGCGCCTGGGCGATCGCGGGCAGGGTGGCGTTCTCCCCGGTCATGCTGACGATGAGCTGGTCGGCCTCATCGCTGACGGCCTGGAAGCGGGGATCGGCTCCCCGGGGGACTATCTGTCTCGCTTTTTGTTTTGCAGTGTGAGAAACATCTTCCGTCGCTTGTCGTTGTGCTGATTGAGGTGCAACGCCACTTCCATTTCCCAGCGCCCTGACCTCAGCTCGCAGCGCCTCGATGGCGGTCAAAAGTTTGGTGTCAGCACCGCTCTGCTCAATGCCCATGACGCCGCTCAGCGCCTCTATGACTACATCGCTTCTGGACAACCCCTTACGCAATGCCTCGGACTCAATACGCGCAAGGAGGCTAACCGGCAAGCGGACGTTGAATGATTTCGTTTTTTCCCTGCGCATGTTGACCTCTTGATTTGCTGTTGCGGGTGCTTTTTGTTTTTCGTTCTGCTCTCAAATTGTACGTCGTTATGTTGTGCATGTCGATTTCGACGTCTTCCGCGCTGAGGGGCGACGGCGTGGCGTCGCCTTGGGTGCCGCCCGGGCCCGTGGATAACTTCTGTGGACAAGTATTTTGCTGATGGCTGGCCCGTGGATAAGTCTCGCGATGGCGCGTGGCTGTAGGATCAGGCGCGGATCGCGTTTCTCGGTGCCGGATCGTTGTGTACTGGCGCAGGGGGGGCAGGTAACGGTATGATGGCGCGGCTGAAAAAGAAAAACCCACCTTGGGGAGGTGGGTTTTCTTCAAAGCTGTTTTGAGTTTGGAGCCTTCACGGCGGTCACCGTGGAAAACACATAATAACTCATGTTGGGTGTGAAACCACCATGAATTATACGCGATCATAATGACGCGTGCAAAGGGTGTTTTCCTCGTAAAGTCCCGCCGTTGTAAGGCTCCTCGAAATTAAATGTTCAATTTTGAGGGTATCAAGTTGTCAAATCATGAAGAAAATTCCGGCGCTTCCGTCGCCACCGTAACGCCGATCGCCGCTGCCAAGGGCAAACCTGCCGCCGATGGCTCTGACCTGCCGTTCATCCGGTTTTCCGGCGGCTGGGTGTACCTCAGGACCTGCAAGACTGACAAGAATGGGGAGATCACTTACTCGCTGCAGCCCGTCTGCAAGTCTCACCTGCGTGTTATTGGTACCGGCTGGGTCGATGGCGAGGCGTTCCGCGTCCTGGAGCTGGGGAAGGACAAGCGCCGGATAATGATGCCTACGCGCCTGATTGGTTTTGGTGACGGCTGGTCGCTCCTGCAGGGGCATGACGTGCAAGTGGTGCCGGATCGAGTGCCGAAGCGATGGCTCCACGAGTATCTGATGTCCGACCGGGCTTATGATCAGCAGGGCAATGAGTGCGGCGTGCTGCCCGAGTGGGTGGTGGCTGACAAGCCTGGTTGGCGTGGCGGTGCGTATCTCCTGCCAGACGGCGACATGATAGGCGATGCCGGGAACGTGATTGCCGACTTCAATCTCAACAGCGGCCATGCCGACGTTGGCGTGCGCGGCTCCGTCGATTCGTGGGTGGAAAATGTCGGGGTGCTGCTACGTGGCAATGACTCGCCTGTCCTGGCTCTCGGGTTGGCTTTATCCTCTCCGCTGCTTGGTGTGCTGGACGTCACGGGCTTTGGGGTGCATTTGTATGGTCAGTCATCCGGCGGTAAGACCTCCTCTTGCTACCCTGCCATGTCAATTTTCGGATGCCCGTCAAAGCGACAGGCTTCGTGGAACAGCACGCCCCTCGCCCTGACTCTCCTCGCTCGCTGCAGCAACGACTCAATGATGATGCTGGATGAAATTAAGCTCCTTCGGGCTCAGGCCATGGAGGAGGCGATTTATGGGACTTTCGCTCAACGGTCGCGCATGCAAGGCACCAAGGATGGAACGCTTCGCCGCGAGCATTCGTGGCGCTGCTGCGTGCTCTCAACGGGTGAGCTGGCGGCTGATGCGTTTATCCGCATGATGACAGGGCGTGATGCCGACGCGGGTGCTCTCGTTCGCCTGGTGCAGCTCTCGTTCCGGCCTCTGCAGGACTTCCATGGCTTCCCTGATGGATCTTCCTTCGCTGACCACCTTCGCGCTGTCTCTGATGAGCACTATGGTGCCGTTGGTCGCGCCTGGGTGGAATGGCTCGCGTCACATGGCGACTCTGCCCGCAAGGAATTTGCGGAAGTGAAGGGGCGTTGGGTTGGTCGTGGTGCCCATGGTCAGCACCAGCGCGTGGCTGACTACTTTGCGGTGATCGAGACGGCGCTGAATCTGGCCTCTCAAACGCTCAAGCTCGACGTGAAGGAGTGCCAGGGTGTGCTCGATCGCTTCTACGCCGACTGGCTCGTCGATTTCAGCAAGGGTGGCAATGGCTCCCATGAAGAAGCGTTGCTGGTTGAACGGCTGGAGGCGGTTCTGTCGCAACAGGGGCGCTTCCTGTCCAAGACGGCGAACGATCAGGACTACAATCACCCGGGTGAGCTGTGGGGCTACTTCCATGACCGGGGCGACGCGCGCGAGTACCTGCTGTTCCCTGCTGTGTTCAAAGAGCGGATCTGCGGCACCATCGATGCCAAGGTTGCGGGGCGTCTGTTGCTGGCTCGCGGGCTTCTGCGTCGTCATGGTGAGCACCTGACAGTGTCAGATCGTGCGGGTGGGCACCCAAGCAAGCGCCGCTTCTACGCGCTGTCTCTCCCCGTGGTTGACGATCTGGACGCTGAGGAGGTGCTCTGATGGTTATTACTGGAACCAGCCCGCTGGTTCCACGCAAAAAAAACCGCTACAGCCCGCGTCCTGCGGGCTTTTTTGTGACTTTCGGGTGGTAAACACCAAATTCCACTGGTACCACACTGGTTCCAGCTACAGGCCGCGCCGTTGCTGGGCTCCAGCGTCTTGGAACCAGTGGTACCAGTGGTACCGGTGGTTTTGTTTGTCTCTAAGAGGATCCCCCAATTGGCGGTAATCGATAAAGCCTATGCGCACATACGTTTATTATTTTTTACTGGTTCCACTGGTTCTACTGGTTCCAATACTCTGTAAGGTGCATGGTTGCTGGGTTTATTTTGGAACCAGTGCGAAGTCATGGGTGGTTCCAGACTGGTGCCGCTGGTTCCACTTGGTAGGTGTAATGGGTGTAATGGTCAATTCCTGCGCAGTCGCCGTCACGCAGCTGCACCCCTGC
>PPYE01338398.1_pt1 | contig 11866 bp, 8 predicted proteins | sample 1559881 | NCBI WGS metagenome assembly PPYE01 (sample SAMN08240022, study PRJNA423297) | Human gut metagenome, whole genome shotgun sequencing project.
CTCCCGCTGGGATACCATTTTAGCATTGGTCTGACAGACCAATCAAATCAGTATGCCCTTGCTATAGGTGAGTAGTTACCTAAATATATTACGCAATAACCTACTACCTAAATACCTTAATCGCCTAGAAGCAAGTAACCGTCCTTTGCACCATATCAACCACTTGCCTAACATCCCATATGTATACACCAAAGAGGCTTCCAACCATATTTGACGGTATTTGTACACATAATCATATCTGTTTTTCAAGCAATAAAAAACGGCGATGTAGAGGGCGGTCCACGGATAAAGCTTGATGATTATAGGAATCTTTTTCCCGACAAAATGTCCCCAACGCAATTTCTTACTCAAAAAAGTTGTCATAGTTTTGTCCGGATATCGCATGAAACGGCACATTAACCGTAAGAAAAGCGATCGGAACAGTGCAAGGGAATATTCTTCAAGGCAGGCGTATTGTTGGTATTGCCGAGCAAAAAAACGTACAAGCTCATGGTTCCGATGGATTTCTTCGTCCATCAACTCGGTTTCCCGCCTGTCCAACACGGGTACGATACCCGCATCCGTCCGTTCGTAACCAAGTGTGGAACCTTCTGTACTCCGACAGATATAAAACTCGATAAACTTGTTGTTCCGATATACATCTTGAAAATCTTCCGCATAAAAGAATGACGTAAATGGCCCACTCTGCCCGATACCGACACGCCCATGCGAGACACCCCAGTAATAATATCTCACAGGAGTGTCTATTATCTCTTGAAGCATTTCCTGTGTGCTACACCGCCAGCCAACATCTACCAATCCCACTAACACATGGTTGTCTCCACAAAAACCCTCCTGTCTCAAGTAATCCATGAGCATTTTACGTTTAGCGGCGCACCTAGTTCTTAGCAAGGCGCAGTTGCCGCCTTCCAGTAGTTTTTTCATAAATGTGTCTGACTGGAGGCTGCCGTAGTGCAACTCTTCGTCCAAATCAAAGAAACACTCCATATTACGCATTTCATCGTCAGTACAATCAAGCATCTGCATAATCTTACCGGGAGAGAAGCATCCAATATATTTCAGCAAGTGAGAAAACTCCTCCTTATCTGCTTTTTTAATTGACGCTGGATAAACAGACTTAGTAGATATATGTAAATAACGAATTTCTATATCCTTATATAATGGTAAAAGCTCTTTAGCCACGACATACATCACATACGCATCCCTAGAAGCGAAATAAAGCCTTTGGATATGCCTAGCAACAGCGTCTTTCAACAATGCGTCAACGAAAGGTACCAGCAATGGCGACATAATATTGGCAACAAATCCTCCATCTTTATTTTTTCCACTCAGACGAGCAGCACGCATCAATCCAGCAAAAACAGACGCAGACAACGAAGAAGGGAAATAACGAGCCTCACTTTCTACAAGTTTCTCATAATCAGAACAATCAGTACATATAAGTTTTGCCTTTAAACCTTTTTTCTTAGGCATATAGTAATCAGAGTGCATATTATCACCATAATGAACCCAAGTCATGTCATGAATCCCCTCCTCTATTCTAACGTAATCGAATAGCCCACCACTATGTTTAGAAAGACCCACGCTACCGGAAACATAAAGATGGTCAAGATCTTGCATGAATCCATAGTCTATCAATACTTTACGAATTATATGCTCTGGCAAATACATATCACTAATAAAGAGTATACGTCCTTTATCACGCAATACGTTTAACTTCTCTAAAGTATCAGTGATTGGAGAAAAAGAACGTACTTCCAAAGCGATCTCTAATTCTTTAACTTGATTCTTTGTAATATCATCAGTAAAGAAACTGATATCAAAATAATCATAGATTTCATCTAATATAACAGCCTCTTTATTTAAAGAGCGCATAGCAGTCTTTTCAGCCTTTTTCCTATCTATGACAAAAGCTCGCAAGATAGATTCATCCTTATATTTGACGACTTCTTCCGCCAACATGCGATAGATATTATCAGGTTTTCCACAAGTTCGTGCTATGCAAGTATCAAAAACATCAAAAGAATATATCATCGTAATCGTTTTTTGTAAGACACTGGATACATAATAAAAAACAAAAACATCATTGTTAAAATATTACTTCTCAGGCTAGCAGTTATTAGATAATCACAAAAGAACTGGAATACAAGAATATAAAACAAGGATGCGTATAATACTTTATACAGTTCTTGACGTTTCGAACGTGTATAAATATATCCCCAAAAGAGGCCATGTAAAGATGCCGCTATGAATACGCCCAAACAGCCATAATCAGCATAATATGAACATAGTACGGTAAACACATTTGTTGGCAACGGAACATATACAAAATTATTATTATCATAATAAACAGAATATTCATTATTTAAGAATTGACCAAAAATGAACCCTCCGTTCAATGGTGTTTGAAAATCGCTCCCAGCATGCAATATGAAACTATCAAAAGCTGTAAGAGGCGAAAATAAATATACACATATAAAATGAAACCAATTATAATCTTCCGTACTGGCAGATGACCTAAATAGCTGTATTATAATTAACGCTATCAGTACAAAAGAAAATAAAACTAACATTTGAGACAGTCTTAATCTTCCTTTATACTTAAGAATAACCACAATAGCCATGAACCAATGTAATAATACTCCCTTATTTGCACCAAAAAATATATAAACAATGACTATCGCAGAAAAAAAACAGATGTATTTTGTCCTAAAGTCATTTAACAAATAAACCAAGCATATTACAGGAGACACTACCGCAAACCGATTAAAAAGTATAAACAGACTAGATGGAGGCTCTTCCTCTCCTCTTGACCGACTTACGGCCAGATCCCTAATAGATGCATATAAACTATCGTACAAACCAATCGCTTGCGCCTCTTTAATCTTCATTATTAAAGTTATAAGAATTGCTAGCAAAAAGAATAAGATAAACCATTTAGAAAAAATATAATCAGGCCGATAGTGGGCTAAAGAGACTTTCTTTGTTTGAGCAAATACACTGGCTACTTTGCAAAATAAAGAAAATGGAACGACCCATAGCAAAAGGACGCTATAAAATTCATCACTCAGCGGATATAGGCCATGATCTATGGTATGATATCCTACTATAAGGAACCACCAGATTAAGCAGGTTACAATCGTAGGATGTATGAAAGATTTATCCTCTTTGATTATAAAAAAAAGGATAAGAGACAATACGAAAACAGTTAAGAACAGCATTTTTTTATTTATCGTATAAAAAACGACAACTACTCCGTCTGAGAAATCTCTTCACTTTAAGTATCAAATTAAATACATATGGCATTCTTAAAGCGATAAATATCATTTGTACTCTGAGATACCAACTGATAGCAGAGCATCTCAATACATCTTTTAGTCTTATTTTGAATGAGCGATAATATTCATCTTGAAGTGCACCTGTACTGTTATGCAATAGTTGGCAAAGAACTTTGACCTTACTGATTTTTACTGAGTCTTGATATTCACTGCTTAAATTAGTTTCTATGAAATTTAGATATGCTACTGAATTGTTCAGATTTTTCCGTGTAATATGTTTCGTAATAGATGTATTATTATACTGGATGTAGTGATAAAATGCTTTTGACACATAAGCTATTTTTTGCACATGTAAAAACAAACGTATATTACATATTCTATCCTCGAAAAGATTGATATCTTCAAGGTATTGTATGTCATTGTTTACATAGATAGATCGCTTTATCAGCTTATTTCCATTTGTCCCGGCCAGGCTCTCATCTAAAAAACCGCAAATACAGCTTTGGGATGAGATATAATGAGGTTGGGATTTATAGATTTCTCCTTGCAAATTTGATTCCCAATAATCTGATATAACAACATCCGCACCTGTGCTTATAGCTTTTCTATACATTTCTTCCAGCATATCTGGCTCTATCCAATCATCACTATCCACATGTATAACATAATCCCCTGTGGCATAGCTCATAGCGGTATTACGAACCGAGGCCAGGCCTCGGTTCGTGTCGTGGTTCACGACACGAACCGACATTTTTTCACCATCGTCCTTCTCCGAATAGGCGCAAAGCGCCTCGAAAATTACCTCCATGCTATGGTCTGGGGTACAGTCATTGACAATAATGACCTCCACTCCTTCTTGCATGGTCTGATTCAACACGGAAGACAAGCAACGCCCCACATATTTCTCCACATTATAAACTGGTATCAACACGCTGATTTTTGAATGAATTGACTCTTCGAACATTTATTTTCGCAAATTAATGATTATACAATAGATACGTTTAAGCAAGCTTATAGCGGAAGCATCAGTTAGACATAACACGCATGCGCTTAGCGATACATATAGGGAAATAGATTTTAACCCATAAACGCCCCAATCCCAATATGAACTTACAGAATACGTAAAGAAACCACATGATATCTTGGAACAAAACACAAAAAGCGCTACAAATAGCACCACATATTTTGAGTATCGCCTCATATACTCCCAAACACTTTCACGAAAACCATTATGATAAAGAAAATAAGGTTTCCACCCACAGACAATGACCAACAGGCTAATCATCACACCGGCTAAAATGCCATCCAAGCCGAAGAAATGTCCCAATAAAATCGAAAGGCCCAGATTCAAGGATGCCTCCGCCACGGGTGCCCATACATCTTGAAACAGGCCATAGGCAGCTATAAAGGAATCATTGGTACGTGTCAAGCTGATAAATGTATTAATAATCAGAATGACAAAAGCCATAGGCTGCAAAACATATTCCTCACCCACCCATAATGTAACGAAAGAGTCACCCAACATGTACAAGCCGAAACAAACAATAGAAGCCAGCCACATACGTAACAAGGTAATCTCCCAAAACACGTTCTTGATATGCTGCTTGTCATTCCCGACAACCAAATTGCCTATGCTTGCGTTTAAACCATTGAGAAAGGCGTTCATCAAGGCTGTGATACCGAGTGTAATCAACATGTAGTTGCCATAAACAGCCACCAACGTCAAGGAAGTATAGGCATAAATCACCAGCGGACTAGTCTGCGTCAAAACAAAAACACCTATCTTATGAAAAAAGAGTTGCTTGGTTTTCTTAACAATCTCGGGATAGGCTTCCTTCAACCGTTTCCCATCCGACACTTGCGACCTCAGCCACGGGTATTCCTCCCGAATACTACGATCGAGCACATAGGAGGTGACGAAGGCCATCACCACCTCAAGTACCATCCACCACACATAACCGTTTGGCAAATAGAGGATGGCAAGCAGTTGCAGGATGGTTTTGACTATCTTCACCCCCTGTACACTCCACGTAATCTTGTACTCCTTCTGGTCGGCCGAAAGCACGATTTGCCGGTAGTTAACAAAATAACTCAACAACGCAGCCACCAATAATGCGACGAACGAGCCATAGGCATACCACAACGGCACTTGCGCCTTGGAGAATATTAACGGGAAGAAACACATCAGTACCACAGCTCCCACCATGACAATGAAAGCTATCCTGCGATATAGCCAGCCTTGGATGGACACGATATTATTTATCGCTTGACGATCGCCCTCGAACAAAGGCTTGTAAAGATTGTACGCCACTGCCGTGCCGATACCCAATTCCGCAAGGTTAAGGAAACCTAGCAAGTTCTGTGCGGTGGTATTCAATCCCAGCACTTCCGCTCCCAAATAATCCAAGAATATCTTTCTTGAACAAAATTGGAGAATAAGATTGATGAAATAAAAAACCAACGCTACCGAGCTGTTTTTTATGCTCTTGGACGTTCGTGAATCCGTTTTTGCCATATTCTTAACAAGTTCATTTGTCCCAAGCAACAGGACAATATATTTCCCAAACATGAGACTGGTAAATAGAGCGCCCCACTATTTTTCAAGCGTTTACGTATAAGTGATATAAAAAATAGTTTCTGATTTATTATTTGTTTTACGCAACCTCTTTCCCCTCAACATGTCAAGGTTGACATCTCGAAGGAATTTCAAGACAAGACGGTTAACTTCCTAAACTGGGTAAAATTCTCATAAAATGGTGTGAAATTTCTTTTTCCCAATCAAAGTATGTATACGACAATGGATTTATCTCTGCTCTAAATATTCTATAATTAAGCCCTAATTTGACTACTTACGGACTAGTGGTTTGCCGATTACAGTTCATCGGGAAAGCGCCAAAATATCCTCTCGTATTTTATCCATTTCCCAATACCCTATGGTCTGTATATTATCTAATAGAATATCTTTTTCAAAGTCTATTCCAGAACGGTAGCAAAGGCAGTTACCTATTGATTTTATCAATGTATAGATTGTATGCCCTTTTATATGCAGATATACATTGCTTTCATTATTCCTAAATGTTGAAAGTATGCCTTGTCCTGCGCATTTACATAAGGGAAATCTGTTTTTATCTTACCAATGAGTCCTTTTCCATTTCCCGCTAATTCACTGCTGTTGCATTGTCGGGGAATAGATTCATCAAAACGTCTTAATGGAAAGTCTTTTTTGAACCCACGTTTTCTCATTATACTGATTCAGGCATAGAAATGTTCCATAGATTAAAGAATACCAAACTATCATCCTATAGCGAAGTTATCTTCCACCCCTCGATCGTCCTCTTCTCCGTACTGAAATTAATCCCCACCTTCACCACTGGCAGGCCGTAAAGTGCGAAACGTTCGGGGTAATCCTTCAAATTGATTTGCTCCATGGCAGCCTCGGCGCTTTGGTCCAATTTCAGCTCGATCACGTAAAGCGTGGAAGGTGTGCGGAGCACCATGTCCACACGGCCTTGCGGCGTACGGACCTCCACATCGACATAATTACCGATCAGCGTGAAAATGACATAGAGCAATTGCTGGTAATGGCCTTCGTAATGCGTGTTATCGCAATAGGGGATCGTGGAGAGATAGGTGCGCATCAAGCGCAACGCACCATCCATGTCACCGTTGTAGATCATCTCCGCCATTTCCGCCACCATCGTATTCAACTCGGCAGGACGTTGCACATAGTTGGGCAACAGGCTGCGCATCAAGCCGATCCGGACCTCTTTATTCGGGATATCGAGCTTATAAAGACCGGAAAACGCCGAGTAGCCCTTGATCGTGATATAACCGCTTTGATAAAGTAATGGCGTGATGCTCGTCATCCGTTCCGTTGGTGCGTCAAAATCAGCCGCCACACATTTACGATTACCTATTTCTTGCGGGATCACGTGGTACTTACGCAGCATCTCGACCAAGTAGGTCGGCGTTCCGCTACCGAACCAATAAGAGTCGATCCGGCCATCGGCCAGCGCATTCAGCAGGCCGAACGGATTGTATATATCGGGCGACGGCCACGTGAAATGATAACCGTCGTAATTCTGTTTCAAGACTTCCAAGGCCTCTTCCGGAGTAACGCCGAGGTTGCCGGCCAAACGACCGATGCCCTCACCCATCTGTTCTCGCATCTCCTCTTCCGTGATACCGCAGATCGATCCATACTCGGGGAGCATACTGATATTCTTGATATTATTCAGCTCGCTGAAGATACTCAACTGGGAGAATTTCGTGATGCCGGTCAAGAAGACGAAACGCAGGTAAGGGTCGCATGCCTTCAGTGGGCTGTAGAAGTTGCGCATCACGTTGCGCAACACGGGCAGATTCTTCTCCTCATGCACCACATCCAGCAAAGGAGCGTCGTACTCATCGATCAAGACAACCACCTTTTGCCCGGTCTGCTCGAAGGCACGTTTGATAAGACTCTCCAAGCGGTCATTCACCATAAGCGCATTCTCATCACGCCCATAAACGGACTCCCACTCTGACAAACGACGCCCCAAATAATGTTCCAAGCCCTCCCGATCCAGGTGCTTGCCGAGGCTCATATCGAAATGAAGCACCGGATAACTCGTCCATTCCTTCTCCAATTTCTCGATAGCCAAGCCCTCGAACAGCTCCTTCCGGCCCTCAAAATAGCTGCGGAGCGTGGAGGTCAGCAAGGACTTACCGAAGCGACGAGGACGGCTCAAGAAGATATAACTCGACGCTCCATGCGTCATACGGTACACCAACTCAGTCTTGTCCACGTACACATAATTACCCTCCCGTAATTTCGAGAATGTCTGGATACCTATAGGATATAATCGTCGTTGCTCCATAGCCGTGAAGATTTATGATTTTATACTACAAATATAACACATTTCCGGCAAACCATCAACCATCAACCATCAATCACAAATCCCCCCTCTCTTTCTCCACCCTCTCCCGCACCCTCCCCGATAGCGGATAACTCTGTTCCAGTATCCGGCTGCGGGAACATCGGAGTTCATTTCGCTCGGGCTCACGCTCCTTCTCCGGGAAATGGAAGGACACCAAGTGGAGGAAGGTGGCGTAGACACGGTCTAGTGATTCCAGCCGCAGACTGCCATCCGGATGGCTTGGACTCAACTTCGACAGTGTGTGGCGGCTGATACCCAAGAACACGGAAGCGTCTCGCACGGAGGACAGACCCCAACGATCCAAGATGAGGTATACCTCGAAGGACGCCACACGAATCCAAGGGTTCAGATCCGAGCTTTGCGGTTCGATCATTACGTCTCAAGGGGGAAATCTCTCCATGGTGAAACGCTAAAACCTTGAAGAAACATTAAAATAGGTTATAATACTCTTAAATTGGCGCACCCATGAGTGCGCCACCCACAAATTCAAAGGCTATATCTTTACCTGCGATCCGAAGCGAAAGCCTTGGATCATCATTGTTTAAACCTTATTAAAAAACAAACACAATGAAAGAATCCATCATGTCTTTTTACAACGCTCCGATTACCAATCAAGTGCCAAACGGAGTGGTCAGTATCATCCAATTGCATGCCTACGTCAGCACCTATGAATGGCTACGGGAACGGACGGACCGCACACGTGTCGCACTGGACGACGAGAAACGGTTCAGGCAGTTGAAGCAAAGCCTGCTGCCCTATGTCACGCCCGCCGGGGTATTCTCCTACCGAAAGGAGGACCGGTTGCTTTTTCCCTCGGGTGAACTGGTTATCGATATCGATCATCTCGCCTCGCCCGAGGAGGCTTGTACGTGGCGAGACACGCTGTTCGCCGACGAGCGGCTACGCCCCGACCTCGCCTTCATCAGCCCCAGTAACACAGGCGTAAAGCTCTTCGTGCCTTATCGTTTGTCCGTTACCGCCACGATCGAGTGGGCCTTCGACGAGGCACGACGATCGGCTTGGGAATACCTTGAGTGGAGATACGGACTGAAAGCCGATACCTCAAACGCCGACTTGTCAAGGGCTTGCTTCCTCTGCCACGACTCTTCAGCCAAGCTGAGAAATCGTGGCAATTGAAAATTGAGAATTGAAAATTGAAAATTATATATTACCATGAACACTATTCAAGATTTAGAGCGGCTCGTGGCCACTATCGAGAAACAGGGGGCGAACGTCGCTCCCACCTATCAAGAGTATATGCCGCTGGCCTTCGCTATCGCCAACGATTGCGGCGAGGCGGGACGGTCGTTGTTCCATCGCATCTGCCGTATCTCGGAAAAGTATGTGTCCGACGAGGCGGACAGACTCTTCGACCACGCCCTCAAAGGGGGTAACGGGCGAAACGGAATCGGGTCTGTCTATCACTGGGCAGAGACCGCTGGCGTGAAACTCGACAAACAACTGGCCGGTACCGCCCGGAGCTACGCCGGGAAACAACCCGAAACTTGCGAACTTGCAAACTTGCAGCCCTCTCATCCTCTCACACACACCTGCGCACATGAGGCGTACATTAATATGCCCGTCTTCGGAAACTATGATTGGCCCCCTTTCTTGAACCAGCTCATCGACTGCGGTGACTCCCCGGCGCAACGGGATATCCTGCTGCTAGGTGCCGTCACCGTGCTAGGCGCTACCCTCAACAAGCACTTGCGCATACTCTACGGACGTAAATACCATTATCCCTGCCTGCAAACCTTCATCGTGGCGCCTCCCGCCTCGGGAAAAGGGGCGCTCACTTGGGTACGCCACCTAGCCGAACCGATCCACGAGGCAATGATGGAGGAATTCAAATCCCTACGCAAGGAATACCGGCTGGAGAAGGCACGCTGGGGTTCCCTAGGCAAGGAGCGGGCGAAAACCCCTGAGCCGGAAGAGCCAAGGCCTAAGATGTTCCTGATCGCCGGCGATAATTCCGGAACGGGCGTATTGGAGAATCTGATAGAGGCGGACGGCGTGGGGCTGATCTGCGAGACTGAGGCGGATACCGTCAGCACTGCTATCGGCACGGATTACGGCCATTGGAGCGATACCTTGCGCAAATGCTACGATCATGACCGACTAGCCTTTAACCGGCGTATGAATCATGAGTATCTGGAATGTATGAAATCTTTTCTCAGTGTCTTGTTAAGCGGGACACCGGCACAGGTGAAACCGCTCATTCCCTCGGCCGAGAACGGATTGTTCTCACGCCAGATGTTTTACTATATGCCCTCCATCACCGAATGGGTAAACCAGTTCGACCTGTCCGATGAGGATTATGATTCCCGGTTCACCGGATGGGGCAAACAGTGGAAGACGTTCATCGAGTGGCTCGGCGCTTCCGTGAATCTCATTCAGCTCAAGCTGTCCGAAGAGCAAAAGATCCGTTTCAACGAACGTTTCGCGCAACTTTTCGGCCATGCGGGTTTCACGCATGGGGGAGCCATGAGAAGCACCGTGGCACGTATCGCCATCAACATCTGCCGAATCCTAAGCGTGGTGGCCCTGCTACGAGCCACGGAAAAACTCCTCCCGCCACACAAAACAATTTTCAATTCTCAATTCTCCATTTTCAAATGCCCCGGTCTCTCCCCTTCCGATGACATACCGGAAGAGAATGTCCGAGACGGTATCGTACCGAAACTGGACCTGACAGCGACAGAGGCTGATTTCGAGGCCGTGCTCAACCTCACCGAGCCTCTTTACCGGCACGCTTGCCATATCCTGTCTATCCTGCCCGCTACCGACGTGCAACAACGGGAACCTACTCCTCAAGAGGCGCTATTCGATGCCCTCCCCCTCGCCTTCAACCGTCAAGAGGCGCTTCATGAGGCAAAGAGGATCGGCATGGGTACCGATACCCTAGATTCTCACTTACGGCGTATGCTCGAAAAGGGCGTGATCCAAAAGAACGCACGGGGTGAATATATATTCACGGCCAAACAACGCCAGACACCCCAATCCCCTTTATAATGTACATGTATGTGTGTGAGGTATGGAACCGACCGCAAGTTTGCAAGTTCGCAAGTTTCATTTTCCCAGATTCATAATCCATAAACAATAAATCAAATGTCCTTACCATTAAGAAAGTCCGCATTGGCGGCATCCTATTTCCCGGAACTGGCCTCCCATCAAGCCTGTAACCGTCTACGCCGCTGGATCATCCGATGCACGGAGCTGTACGACAAGCTGCGGGAGACGGGCTACCGTCCCGAGCAACGTATATTCACGCCACGACAGGTGGGGTTGATCATCCACTACCTCGGAGAACCGTAAATTAGTTGACAGGTGACAAGTGACAGTTGCGCACGGCGGTGAATTAACTGCCACTTGTCAACTATCAACTAGAACGCCCATCCAAGGCTCCTTATAATGCCCATTCAAAGAGGCTTACAATGCCTATCCAAAGGGGCTTACGATGGGCAGCGTAGTCCGGCGGCCATTGGCTACCATTATTCATTGTTAATTATTCATTATTCATTCCCTAAGGTATCACCCGGCATCACCGCCCCTTACGGCGGAACCTATCTTTGTAATGTTGATCAACAAACAATTAATTTTCTATTATCAACTTTTAATTTTCAATTACCATGCCACAAGCATTTCAAGCACGAAAGTTTTTTATCCCCA
>PPYE01681911.1_pt1 | contig 11866 bp, 7 predicted proteins | sample 1559881 | NCBI WGS metagenome assembly PPYE01 (sample SAMN08240022, study PRJNA423297) | Human gut metagenome, whole genome shotgun sequencing project.
CTTCCGGAGTGAGGAACGGCAGCGGCTTGTCAGCGCCGGCATCGAGCATACGAATCACGACCTTCTTGCCCGGGAACTGGCTCAACAGCTCGGTGTAAGCGCGGGTCTGCTCTTCGACGGTCGGCGGCTCGGAGTTGCCGATGAACAGGAATTCAGTACGGAACAGACCAACGCCTTCAGCGCCATATTCCAGCGCCTTAGCTGCGTCGGCCGGCTTGCCCACGTTGGCGAGCAGCGGAATGAGGTGGCCGTCCTTGGTGGAGCCCGGATTGCCGCGCAGTTCCTTGGCTGCGGCCGCGCGGGACTTGGCGGCTTCGGCTACGGCGATCTCCTCTTCGGTCGGGTCGACGACCAGTTCGCCCTTGGCCGCATTGACGACCACGGTGGTGCCGTCGGTCAGATTCTCGGCTTCGGCTGCGGAAACAACCGCCACGATGCCGCGGGCACGGGCCAGGATGGCGGTGTGCGAGGTCGGGCCGCCCTGCGAGGTGACGATGGCGAGGGTCTTGCTCATGTCGAGCGCCGCGGTGTCGGCGGGGGAAAGATCTTCGGCAACGAGCACGAACGGGGTTTCGCTCTGCGGCAGGCCCGGTGCGGGAGCGCCCATAAGGTCGGCGATTACGCGCTGGCCGACATCATGCAGATCGGCGGCACGCTCGGCCTGATAGCCACCGATAGCACGGAACATGTCTTCCACCGCGGCAAAGCCTTCGAGCACTGCACGTTCAGCGGTCTTACCCTGCTGAACCAGACCCTTGATGGATTCAGCCAGCGACGGATCGGAAGCGAACATGGCGACGGCCTGCAGAATCGGAGCGGCCTGCTTGGCGCCTTCGTCACCATTGGCGGCCTCTTCGGCACGACGGTTCAGGTCGGCGTTCACCAGTGCGAGGGACTTTTCCACGCGGGCGATTTCGCTTTCGACAGCAATGCCTTCCGCACGCGGAGCGTCCGACGGTTCCGGCAGTGGCTGCGCCATACGGATGACCGGGCCGACTGCAACACCGCGACCAATGCCAACACCTTTGATAATCATGTGAACTCCTTTGACCTGTTTCCTTGTTTTGTTGTTTGCCCGCGAAAGGAACGCGAACCGAACGTTTGTTGTTGTGATTTCCGCGCTTGCTTTGCGCGTCGAGTTACTGCGTGATTCCCACCGTCTTTGCCGGTAAATCATTTTCAGCCTGCACACAGTATACACACTTTAAGCCGTAACACACAACCGGTAAACGTTTTCTGCGTTTCGTGAAAAAAGGTGCTATAGTAATTATCAGCGGCGCACCGACGCATTTCGCTCGGCAAGCAGCACGACTTTCAAATAACACAACCAAAAATCAATCAACACACGACTCAAAGGAGTGTCCATCATGGCAACCCGCACCACCGTCATCAACGATCCCGTCGGCATCCACGCCCGTCCAGCCGCACAGTTCACCCAGGCCGTCACCGCCTCCGGCTGCACCGTCACCATCGCCAAGGAAGGCGGCAACCCGGTTCCGGCTAACTCCATCCTGTCCGTCATGGGTCTGGGCATCAAGCAGGGCGATTCCGTGGTCATCGACGTGCAGGGCGCCGATGATGAAACCGTGGCAGACAACCTGCTGAACATCCTCGTCAACGCCGAGTGATCTTCCTCTTGCTGAAGATTTCAGAATTTCGCAAGATATTCAACAATCTTCAGTTGTTGCATCGCAATTATGGAATCGCAATGCAACATGCATGATTGCGATACTTGCGATACTTGCTTTCAGCCACCTGCCGCTTTCGACGGGTGGCTGTTTTATTCTTGAATACGCGATTGAGATACGGCAGTAATTCGAATAATCCGAGTTTTTCGAGCATTTCGAATATTTGTGGTGAGGAGAGCATGGCACGCACAACCGACAATGCTTCGGCTTCGGCTACTTCGGCGAACAGTTCGATCACGAACGTCGCAGCGCTGGCCAACGTCTCCATCGCCACCGTCTCCCGCGTGCTTTCCGGCAAACGCACCAAAGACGACGACATCGCACGCCGCGTGCGAGCGGCCGCGGCACACCTCAACTATTCGGTCAATTATGCGGCGAGCGCGTTGCGCAGCACCGTCACCAACACCATCGGCCTGGTGATTCCGACCGCCAACGACCCGTTCTGCGCGCAGCTGCTTGACGAAATCGAACCCGTCATCGACGTGGATTCGCAGCAACTGCTGCTCGGCATCGGCGGCGATCAGGCCACGCAGATTCAACGCATCGAATCGTTGGTGGGCCGCCATGTTGACGGTCTGATCGTGCTGCCCGCCTGGGGAGCCTACCTTTCCGCGGAGCTTGAACATTACGCCTCCACATTGCCGATTGTGCAGGTGGGCGGCCGTCGATGCTCGTTCCGCACATCCATGGTGAGCGTCGACGAAAACGCAGCCATGGAAATCGTGATCGGGCATTTGGCCGAACGTGGCATCGCATCCGTGGCATACATGGCCGGCAAGGAAATCTCCTTCGAATCGGCGGAACTGTTCACCATGTTCCACACGCAGGTGCGCGCGCACCACTTGAACACCGAAGCCGAATGGAACAAGTTCGGCGATCGTAGCGTGCAACGCGGTTTCGACTGCGCCATGCGACTGTTTTCCGAGCCGCTCGTGCAACCGGAGGCCGTGGTGTGCGCCGACGATGCGATCGCGTTCGGTGTGATGGTGGCGTTGCATTCGCTTGGGCTTCGCGTGCCTGAAGATGTGCTGGTGGTTGGCTACAACGATTCGCCGATCGCACGCACCACCATGCCGCCGCTGACCAGCGTGCGCCCGCCGTTCAAGCAAATCGTCTCCGAAGCGCTACGCCTACTCAACGACGGCCCCGACAACCCCGCGCATATCTCACTTGCACCGCAACTGATCGTGCGCGAATCCACCAACTGCCAGCGCTGAATCGCAATTTTTGCAATTTTGCCGGCAGTTATCGCACGATAGCAAGCCAGAATCATACAGCCAAACAACCATTTCCCCACCCGCTGAAAGAATCTGCCCTCGGAAAACAGTATGTGCCAACGCCGCTAGCCCTAGCTGGCGATGAGGGAGCAGAAGAGAGCTTCGAAGACCAGTACGGGATTGCCATTGCCGGCCAGACGGCGACGTGCGACGGCGATATCTTCCAGTCGCCGCACCGCTCCCCCGCGCGTAAGACGTACCGACAGATCGGTGATCGACGAACGATTCTCCAAATTAATCAAGCCAACCGAATCTTCGGCATTGTTCTGCAGCACGGCCACATCGCGGTATATACTGGCGATCGAATTCAACGCACGGTCGAGCACATCACGTGTAAGTCGCGTAGTCTGACGCTTCAGCTCGTCTTTTTTGGCAATCGCATTGTATGCGCCACGCAGCTTCGGAGGAATACGATCCTTCGCCCCAAGCCCATTGACTCTGCGAAAATCAGCTTCCGCCTCTGCCGCTTTGACCTTCACCTCCGCTTCGGCCTGCGCCTTCGCATTGTCGATAAGATTGCCGGCAAGCAGCACCGCATCCGACGCGCGACGCAATCCAAGCACGCCCACAATCAGCTCGTCGCGGTCAGACATCACCTGCTCATTCTTCGCATACAAGCGCGCGATGCCGATATGCCCTTCCGCAAGACGTGCGGCACGCGCCGCGATTTTCGGCTCGAATCCGCCATTTTGCTCCAGAAATGCAGCCACCGCCTGCGTGGAGGGCACGGCAAGATTGACGATGCGAGTGCGCGAGCGAATCGTCGGCAACACGTCCTGCGCACTCGGCGCACACAAGAGCCAAATCGTATGCCCGCTCGGCTCCTCAATCTCCTTGAGCAGCACGTTGGTGGTGCGTTCCAGCATGCGATCGACATCTTCGATAATGATGATGCGCCACGGCGCAGTGCTTGGCATCTGCTCGGACGTAGTGATGATGTTTCGCACCTCGTCGATGCCGATGGTCACTTTGTTGGTGGCCAGCACGGTCACGTCAGGGTGAGTGCCGGCAAGCACCTGCTGCGCGGCTTTGGTCGGCTCGTCGCCAAGACCATGATCGGGGCTCTCCAACGCCGCCGCGAACGCGCGCGCCACATTGGAACGGCCCGATCCGGGAGGGCCGCAAATCAGCCAGGATTGCGCAATGGCTTTCGGATCGCCACTTGCGATGGCTTTGAGTTGTTCGACAACCTGCTGCTGGCCGACGATCGAATCCCACACGCTCACTGGGCGGCCTCCGATTGGAAAGTTTTCATTTGACTGATTTGCGCAAAATCAGACTGAATATGCGCCCATACTTCATCGATGGATTGGCCGGCATCAATCACGCGGAAGCGTTGCGATTCCGCCTTTGCCAAGTCAAGAAACGCCTGCCGTGTACGACGTTGGAAATCGTCTCCCGCGGATTCCATACGATCTTCATCATGCTGCAGGCGCGCATGCGATTGCGCAGGGTCAAGATCCAGCAGATACGTACGATTCGGCAGCAGACCGCACGTCGCCCACATGCTCAAGTCGCGGATTTCACCTGCCGTCAATTCGCGGCCGCCAGCCTGGTATGCAAGAGAAGAATCAAGGTACCGATCGGTAATTACCACGGCACCGCGTTCCAGTGCAGGACGAATCACCTCGGCAACATGCTGGGCACGGTCAGCGGCGAACAGCAGCGCCTCCGCACGCGGAGCGATATCCGCATCGGAACCTTCCACGCCGCCAAGCAGCAACTCGCGAATCGCCACGCCAAGCACAGTACCGCCTGGCTCGCGCGTGACCACGCATTCGCGCCCCTGCGCCTCAACGTACGCACGCAACCGTTCAACCTGCGTGGTTTTGCCGACGCCGTCTACACCTTCGAAGGAGATGAATATGCCTTGCATATTCATCACTCTACATTGCGGCGTTCGCAACGCTACCGCTGCTCACTGCTACGAACAGTCCACCGGCATCTCTCATGCGACGCTCATCAGCTATCGCTACTCGCTGCCAAGTACAGTCCACTGGACTGTACTTCAAAGGAGATGAATATGCCTTGCATATTCATCACCGGGCGGGAACTACGGCGGGACGGGTGTAGCCTTCGTTGGCGGCAAGCCATTCCACATCGGCCTTCACCGTGGTCGGCGTGGAACCGATCTCCTTGGCGATACGGGTGTTGGCCCAACCCTTATCGGCCAACTCGCGCACCTTGGCACGGCGATCGGCACGAGCCTTATCGACGGAAGCCGCCTTGGAAGTCTTAGAAGCCTTGGCAGCACCAGCCTTCTTAGCCCCGCCCTTGCCGGCGGCGGTCTTACGTCCACGCCTTTTCGACGGGCCCTGCGCACGCTTCTCAGCCAGCAAACGGAACGCCTCGGCCGGTTCGATCGACTCAGGAGCATACTGCTTCGGCAACGTACGATTCGTCTCACCATCGGTGATATACGCGCCGTAGAAGCCTTCCTTGATGGTCACCTGCTTCTGCGTTTCCGGATCGACGCCCAATTCGCGCAGCGGCGGCTTCGCAGCACCACGGCCACGCCCACGGCCATACTTCGGCTGGGCGAACAGTTCCTTCGCCTTATCCACATCAACCGTGAAAATCTCATCTTCCGAAGCAAGCGAACGCGTATCCGACTTGCCATCGGCACCGGTTTTCGTCAAATACGGACCGTAACGACCATTATTGGCCTGCACGGTAACCGTCTGCACTTCACCGGTCTGCGCATCCACCTCTTCATACGAACCGACTTCACGCGGCAAGCTCAGCAGACGCAACGCATCATCCAACGTCAACGATTCCGGACTCATCGTCTTGAACAACGACGCCATCTTCGGGCGATCGGCAGCGGCTTTCTTCGCACCCTTGCCGCGCTTCGGCTTCTCACTAGCGCCACCGGCAGCATCACCAGCATCGCCGGCATCGGCAGAAGGCATCACCAGCGCAACATACGGCCCGAAACGACCATTACGCACTTCAACGGTGCCTCCGGAAACCGGATCGACGCCAAGAGCGCGCGGACCGCCGGAATGGTTCTCGATCAAATCATGACCGACTTCCACCGTCAGCTCATCCGGAGCAAGCGTATCCGGCAGCGAGGCACGCTTCGGATTGCCCTCATCATCCAGATGGTTCATATCCTCCAAATACGGGCCATATCGACCGACGCGCACATGCAAACCGTCGCCAATCTCAATCGTATTGATCTCGCGAGCGTCGATTTCACCCAACTGCGCGACCTGCTGCTGCAAACCGGCATGCGCCTCGTCCGCAGACTGCGCGGCACCCTCACCGGAACCGAAATAGAAGCGGGTCAGCCAATTCCTGCCGGTCTCCTGACCGCTCGCGATCTGGTCAAGACCGCTTTCCATATCGGCAGTGAACTCGTAATCCACATACCGCGGGAACTTCGTTTCCAGCAATTTGACCACGGAGAACGCGAGCCACGACGGAATCAACGCACGACCGCGCTCATACACGTACCCGCGATCGATGATCGTGGAAATAATGCTCGCATACGTGGACGGGCGGCCGATTTCCTTCTGTTCCAACGTTTTCACGAGCGACGCTTCGGTGTAACGCGCCGGAGGCTGAGTTTCGTGTCCGTCGGCACCAACCGCCACCGCGGCGAGCGCATCGCCCGGATTCATCGGCGGAAGCGACACATTGTCATCCGACTTCTTATCCGCTTTGCTGGATTTACCGGATTGCGCAGCCTGTTCAACGCTTCCAGCAGCATCGCCCTTCTTCGATTCGGCGGATGCGCGGCGGCCTTCACCGGTCGCCTTCATAAAGCCGGGGAATTCGATGACAGTGCCGGAAGCCTGGAACATGGCTTCCCCATTCGATTCGGTCGGTGCAGACAGTCGCACGGTCGCCGTGGAACCGGTTGCGTCTGCCATCTGGCAGGCAAGCGTGCGCTGCCAGATCAGCGTGTACAGCTTGAGCTGGTCGGCCGGCACTTTGCTTGCGATTTCCGCAGGATCGCGGAATTTCGCACCCGCCGGCCTGATGCATTCGTGGGCTTCCTGCGCGCCCGCGGTTTTTGTGGCATATTGTTTCGGCGCGTCCGACAGATAGTTTTCGCCGAAATGCTTGACGACCGCTTCGCGTGCGGCTGCGATCGCTTCCTGCGACAGCGTCACCGAATCGGTACGCATGTAGGTGATATAGCCGTTTTCGTACAATCCTTGCGCAGCACGCATGGTCTGACGCGAGCTCATGCCGAGACGATTGCCGGCGGTCTGCTGCAAGGTGGACGTGGTAAACGGTGGAACCGGACGGCGACGGTACGGCTTGGTTTCCATCGACGCGACAGTAAACGTTGCAAATTCCAATGCCTGCGCAATCGCGGAAGCCTGCGCCTCGTCCAACTGCACGACCTGATCCTTCGCACCGGCCGCAGTCAGCTTGCCATCGGCGCCGAAATCCTTGGAACCAGCTAAACGACGGCCACCCAACGACACCATACGAGACTCGAACGCAACATTATTGCCATCGGCATCCGGCGCCTCCAACGTTGCGGTGACATCCCAATACGGGGCACGCACGAACGCCATACGCTCGCGCTCGCGCTCCACGATCAAACGCGTGGCGACGGACTGCACACGGCCCGCGGAAAGACCCGGCCCAACCTTGCGCCACAGCACCGGAGAAAGCTCATAGCCGTACAGGCGGTCCAGAATACGGCGGGTTTCCTGGGCGTCGACCATGTCGTCGTCAACGTCGCGAGTATTGTCAAGCGACGCTTTGATGGCTTCCTTCGTGATTTCGTGGAACACCATGCGCTTAACCGGCACTTTCGGCTTGAGCGTCTGTACCAGATGCCAGGCGATGGCCTCTCCCTCGCGATCCTCATCGGTTGCGAGGTACAGGGTGTCGGCTTTTTTCAACGCGCTTTTCAGCTCGGACACGGTTTTCTTCTTGTTGCCGTCGACGATGTAGTACGGCTTGAATCCGTCTTCCACGTCAACGCCGAACTTGCCGAATTTGATTTTGTCGGCGGCCGGCACCTGGCTCGGCTGCGCAAGATCTCGAATATGGCCGACCGAGGCCATCACCGTATATTCGGAGCCCAAATACCCACCGATTTTCTTGGCCTTGGTGGGAGACTCCACAATCACGAGCTTGCTGCCGGTAGCCATAGCCACTCCTTATTACTAGCGTTTGCAACGCAATAATACTCACTGACCGTATGCAGTTGGCAAACCGTCCGTGTGGCGCGAGCGACCGGTGCCGGAAATTTTCGGCGTGATCGTACGTTTTGCCGTCAGCGTTTCGGAGGGGCCGGAGGTGCGCCGACAAGCCCAAGTTTCGTCAATGGCGAGGCGGTCAGCTGACGCATGGTCAACACCAGCCCGAACACCAACGACGCAACGGAAGCCGTCAGAATCACCGTGGAAAGGTGCGCACCGGAATTCGTCCATTCCGCACTCATCGCAAGTCCCGGCTGAATCTGCCAAATAATGTATGCGCCATACAGGGTGCCGAGCACGCCGAACGTCAACAGCACGCTGCCGACGATCTGCACGGAAGGCGACGACGCACGCGAACCGGGCTCATCCATGCCGTTCGCAAACGTCGCGGCAAGCGTGATCATTGCCACTCCGCCGACGATCAGCAACGCCATGATCACGTCGGTCGGCCGGTGCCACTGTCCCGCAATCACCGACAATCCGACGAGTACCGCATACAGCCAGCCGATCACGGCAACGAGCGCACGGCATACGCGAGGCACGGCGCATAGTAGGATCATTCCTGCCGCGGCGGCGAGTATGACATGCCCGGAAGGCGCGGAATTATTGGGATTTGATTCCAGATTGATTAAGTACGGACGTGGCAGCAGCGGCTTCAGCAACTCTGCTGCGGCAAAGCAGATCCCGCCGAATACCGCCAGTTGAGCAATCAACAGCCATCGTTTTCTTACGATAAGTACGGCGAGGGCGATTATCGACATAATCGCGCTTGTTGCGATTACAACGGTGGAAATGGTGAAAACATGCACGACCGGTTCCAGCCATCCCGGCAGGGCCGCATCGAATTTCGACCAGACCATGTCTTCATAGCTTTGGCCTTCCATCGTGCGCACGCCCAACCACCAGACGCCCACCGCGGCGGCAAGCAGCAGCAGACCGAACACCACGCTGAGCATAATGCTCGACGCGCGCGGATGACGGGTCAGCGGATCGGCTTTGGCAAGCCCTTCGCTCACTTCACGTGGGGAAAGCACCTGTTCGATCGGATCAGACGGCGGCTGCGGCACGGGAACGGGCGCGACCGGCTGTTCCAGCATATTCGCGGACTTGTGCGGGTCTCGGATGATTGGCTTGAATTCGTCGGTCATAATCATCGAGAATACGGCATTGGCTCTACGGTATGCGCGAATGGCATGAAGATATAAGAAAACCTCCACGCACCCGGAAGAGGCCACTTACCCTTGCTGCATTCCTGCCCTGGGGGAGTTGGGTGACGTACCGCCACGCGGAGGCAAAGACCAGTGTACACCATGCCCGGACCGAACCGCGTCGCAAGCCGCACGAACCGCGTCGCAAGCCGCACGAACCGCAGCACAACCCGCGCCACAGGCCGCGCACGAACCACACAGACCATGCCATGATCCGTGAAGCAGCCAGCCCCACGACCAGCGACACAGGGAAATCAAACGTCAAAATGCCGCTTCCCCATGAGCATCCCGCGTTAAGGAGGGCGGACGGGTATGCTTGATGAGGAATCGCACACGAATATTGTGTGTTTGTTTTAAGTTCGGAAGGTTGTTCTTATGACTGAAGCGGTGGAATATCCCGATCTGGTGGTCGTGGGCGCGGGCCTGTTCGGCCTGACCGTGGCCCAGCAGGCCGTGGAGAGGCTCGGCGTGCGCGTGGAGATCATCGACGTGCGCGACCACATCGGCGGCAACGCGTACAGCTACATGGACGAGGAGACCGGCGCGGAGATCCACAAGTACGGCGCCCACCTGTTCCACACGTCCAACAAGCGCGTGTGGGACTACGTGAATAGGTTCACCTCGTTCACGAACTACGTGCACCGCGTGTACGCCACGCACGACGGCGAGGTATACCCCCTGCCGATCAACCTGGGCACCATCAACCAGTTCTTCCGCGCGCACTACACGCCCGCCGAAGCCAAGGCGCTCGTGGCCGAGCAGGCCGGCGAGCTGGCGGGCAAGGATCCCCAGAACCTCAACGACAAGGGCATTTCGCTGATCGGCCGCCCCCTGTACGAGGCGTTCATCAAGAACTACACGGGCAAGCAGTGGCAGACCGATCCGAAGGACCTGCCAGCGGGCATCATCAACCGCCTGCCGGTGCGCTTCAACTACGACAACCGCTATTTCAAGGACACGTGGGAGGGCCTGCCGGCCGACGGCTACACCGCGTGGATGGAGCGCATGATCGACGATCCGCGCATCCATGTGACCCTGGAGACCGACTTCTTCGACGGGTCCCAGCCGTACAACAAGGCGGCTTTGGCCGCGGCCGGCGTGCCGGTGGTGTACACGGGCCCGGTGGACCGCTACTTCGACTACTCGCTGGGCGAGCTCAAGTGGCGCACGGTCGACTTCAAGGAGGTGCGTTACGACGAGGGCGACCATTTCGGCTGCCCGGTGATGAACTTCTCCGACGCGGACGTGCCGTACACGCGCGCGATCGAGTTCAAGAACTTCAATCCGGAGCGCGCCGCCTCGCAGAATCCCGACAGGACCGTGGTGTGGGAGGAGTACAGCCGTTTCGCCGAGCGTGGCGACGAGCCGTACTATCCGATCAACACGGAGGCCGACAAGGCGCTGTACGCGAGGTACGAGGAGCTCGCGAAGGCCGAGCCGAAGACGGTGTTCGGCGGCCGTTTGGGCACGTACAAGTACTACGACATGCACAATGTGATCGACACCGCGTTGACCGCGTACGAGGAACAGGTCGAACCCCTTCTCAAGAAGTGACGATACGCATCGTTTCCAAATCGTAATTAAAAATCCCCAATCCACCGACGGTAGATTGGGGATTCCTCATATCAGGCGAACTAAAAATCAGGCGCGCCACACATCCTTGCCAGCTGCCTTGGCGGCGGCGACATCGGCGTCAAGCTGCTCTTCGCTGCCTTCGACCTCGCCCTTGATGAACTCCTCCACCAAGCGGCGGGCCTCGCCATCCTCGTGCTGCACGGCCGGCGACTTCATGAAATAGGAGCTCGGAGCCAGAATCGGGCCGGCCAGATGACGGTCGAGCGCGATCTTGGCGGCACGCACGGCGTCGATCACAATACCGGCGGAATTCGGGGAATCCCACACCTGCAGCTTGTATTCCAAGCTCAGCGGCACATCGCCGAACGTAGTGCCTTCAAGACGCACGAACGCGAACTTGCGGTCGTCAAGCCATGCCACGTAATCGGACGGACCGATATGCACGTTATGCGGATCCATATCGTGCGGCACCACGGAAGTGACGGCGCGGGTCTTGGAAATCTTCTTGGATTCCAGGCGCGAGCGCTGCAGCATGTTCATGAAGTCCATGTTGCCGCCCACGTTGAGCTGGTACGTGCGGTCCAGACGCACGCCACGATCCTCGAACAGACGGGCGAGCACGCGGTGCGTGATGGTGGCGCCGACCTGGGACTTGATATCGTCGCCGACGATCGGCACACCGGCGTCACGGAACTTCTGAGCCCATTCCGGATCGGATGCGATGAACACCGGCAGGCAGTTCACGAACGCGCATCCGGCGTCCATGGCGGCCTGGGCGTATGCCTTGTCGGCCTGCTCGGAACCGACCGGCAGGTAGGAAACGAGCACGTCGACCTTCTTGTCGCGCAGCACCTGAGCCACGTCGACCGGCTCGGCGTCGGACTCTTCGATCATCTGGCGATAGTATTCACCCAGACCATCGTTGGTCGGGCCGCGCAGCACTTCGA
>PPYE01512153.1_pt1 | contig 11865 bp, 7 predicted proteins | sample 1559881 | NCBI WGS metagenome assembly PPYE01 (sample SAMN08240022, study PRJNA423297) | Human gut metagenome, whole genome shotgun sequencing project.
CGCAGCTTAAAGAAAGTGAACAGATTTGTATAGTGATGAACAAAAAAAGAGGTGCATCGTGCATTACGACACACCTCCATAAAAGTTTACCAACCCGTAGGTTGACTTATATTAGGATTAGAAGTATCTTCCTTCTGCGGAATCGGCCATGAATCAAACTTCGGGAATGTACAGCGACGTTCTTCAAGTTTAATAAACGATTGTGTATCAGGATTCCATGCTCCATAAATAGGACCGTTCATTACATCATTTCCAATTCCCCAACGACGTATATCATCATAACGTTTGCCTTCGAAACAAAGTTCTACACGTCGTTCACGACGATATAATTCACGTACCTTTTCCTCTGAATTATAAACCGTTTGGTCCATTTTTGGCATTCCGCTACGAACACGAATAGCATCAATATATTCCTTCACTTTCGGATCATCCCAATCACCGGTTTCAACCAAACATTCAACATAATCCAATAATACTTCCGCATAACGGTAAATAACGAAATCAAGACTGCCTTGTCCATTGTTGCCACGATCATCTTCAGTCATAAATTTCTTCACCATATAACCGCTGCGAATACCATCGTTCCTGCCAATATAATCACCACAATCCGGATTGAAAGGACTAAATGTATAATTGGAGAGTCCTGTATTATCACCCGGTACAAAAACGCTGACATTCAAACGAGGATCTCTTGCTCCATGATACGGATCTTTTTCATAAGCCTCTCTTTCAGAAGTGGATAAAGATTGAATTGTTTGTCCGTCTATCGTTTCATAAGTATCTATAAACGATTTCAATACATTCATTACTCCTTGTCCGCCAAAACTTCCTGACATACAACGGGAAAATATACCGCTCGAACCGCCTCCCTTATATAAAATGCGTTCTTTATTCTGTTTACCCACATATGTAAATAAGTCGCGGTAGTTCTTACCCGGATTATTGTCGGTAGCAGTAGAATAATACAACTCAAATTCTCCACTCTTTATCAATTCCCATGCAGCCGCTTTAGCTATATCATATCGTTTGAATTGGAGATTTACATCCATTTTCAAAGTCAGGGCAATAGAACGGGACATGCGGTCACGTCTTCCTTCATCCCAAATAAACGGGAGAGCTTCCAAATTGATTACTTCGTCCAACTCTGCATTAATTCTATCCAGACATTCATTAACCGGAGTGCGTGCCATATAAATCTCCGAAGGCAACAAAGCCTTGTCTACATACGGAATACCATCATTTCTACCATACCAGTTTAACAAACGAATATGATACCATGCCCGCCATACTTTCGCCTCCGCTTTCATACGGTCGCGTTCAGATTCATTCGTAAAATAGGCATTATCAATATTATCGAGTAGTCGACAGCAATTGCGGATTTTACGGTAACATTGGTTCCAGGTGTAAAACTGATATTCCCATGGACCGGGATTATTATTGTCGGCCGGAGGCACTAAAGAACCATTTCCCAACTGCTGGATACGCACGTCAAAGTTTCCTGTAAAATAAACGTTGTCTGACGCTCCGTCCTGAAAAACCATACCTATCTCATCTCCACCCCAATCACCTCTCAACCACAACTTGCAAGTACCAAGTGCTGATTCACATTCCTGTTGTGTTTTCCAGAAATCATTATCTGTCGAAGCATTCGGTTTATCTCTCGTCAGAAAGTCTTCACAACTACTGAATAAGCCAATGAGTCCGGCCAGAAACAAACCTTTAAAAATTATTTTATTATATCGTTTCATAATATGTCTATATTTTAATGATTAGAAGTTCAAACTAAGACCTACAGAATAAGTTTTCACCAATGGATAAGAACCCATCTGACCGCGGTTCTCAGGATCAATCATACTTTCTTTGGCAAAAGTAAACGGATTTTGGGCATTCAAATATACGCGGATGCTTGAAATACCTACTTTCTTCAATGACATCTGATCGAATGTATATCCCACCTGAATGTATTTTACACGGCAATAGCTTGCGTCAAAATGCCAGTAATCGGACGCATGATGATTATTACCGTAATCAGGAGACGGCGTCAGTCTCGGATAACGCGCGCCCGGATTCTCCGGCGTCCAATAATCTAATTGTGCTTTCATAGGCGTCAAACCGTCTCCTGTCAAGTTCAGCCCGTTAGAAAAAGGCGCACTATAATAAGCATCTACACCTGTCACTCCCTGGAATAGAACTTCAAAACTCCATTTCTTGTAATTAAAAGAAAGGTTTGCAAAATAGTTCAGGTCAGGCTGGTCATTTCCACGTATTACGCGGTCGTCAGTAGTAATCTTATTATCAGGAGTACCGTCAGGACCGGAAACATCCAAATACTTGATGTCACCCGGTTGTTGTCCATCAAAAATAACTACTCCCTCTTTGGGTATCCATTTGCCGGAAGCATCTTTCGTAAAGTCACTTTCCTGCAATAAACCATCAGTAGGATAAACATAATAACTATTTAACGCATAACCTATTTGGTTGATTGTAGACCCGTTATCATAAGGTGCTCCAAACAAATCTATGATTTTATTTTTATTTTGAGACAGGCCACCATGAATACTGAAGCCAAAGTCTTTAAACTGTTTGTCGTAATTTGCACTAAATTCCCAACCTCTGTTACGTACTTTTCCAGAGTTAATAGCAGTTGCCCAAGTACCACCGATAGAAGAAATAGGAGGAGTAATAAGCATTCCTGAAGTCGTTTTTTCGTACCAGTCGAAAGTCAGGCTCAAATCTTTGAACAAGCGGATATCTGCACCGATATTCAGCATTTTCACCTTTTCCCAGGTAATTTCAGGGTTACCATATTTTTTTTTCCTCCCCATTACCCATATCAATAAAAGTCTGATACTTATATAATCCGATATTTTCGTTTCCAAGTAAACCATAAGAAGCTCTCAACTTCAATTCATTGATTTCGTTCTTTAATGATTTCATAAATTTTTCTTCGTGCACATTCCAACCTGCAGCAATAGAAGGAAATACTCCGAACTTTTCACCGTCTCCAAAACGTGAAGAACCGTCACGGCGCACAGTACCTTCAATAAGATAACGTCGATCATACGTATAGTTAGCTTTAGCAAACATGGAAATCATTGAATAACTGTCCCAACTGTTCTGATGAGTCAGCTCCTGATTGTAACCTCCTATGACAAACAGGCGATGATCGCCTTTATCATACGTATATTCAGCAGTACCACCCAGATAATAATAGGTATCATGATCTCTATAATCTGAAAAATCTGCTCCCCAAGTATTCAGTAAAGCATCTGTATCATAATCAAAGAAATTATATGCTTCCCGTTCGCTCTTACCTCCGCGACTACTGATACGATAAGAATACTGACCTTTCAGTACCAGATTTGGCAATACTTCCCAACGAGGAGAAATATTCACACTGATATTATCCTCATAATCTTCACGTATTCCCGCACGATCGATATAAGCTGCCGGATTAGTCATATTAGGTCTGTTGCCATAATAAGTAAAATCACTACCTGCCTTTTTCGGATAACGAGTTACGGTATTGGGCGGTGTCTTATACATCCATTCAAACAATGACTTATCAGCAGCGTCTGTTTTCGGTTGCTTCCGGTTGGTACGGTAAGCATTGAAGTCCATGTTTACAGACAAGTTATCCCGCAAACTGACAGTGGTATTGGCACGGATATTCAAACGGTCAGAACTTGTATGCTCTGTCAATCCCTCATTCTGCATATAGTTTACACTCAAAGCGAAACGTGCCAGACTACCACCACCCGAAACGGCCACTGAATGGTTTTGTACATATCCTGTGCCAAATAAGAAATCTGCCCAGTCTGTATCCGGATATTTATAAGGATCGGTACCGGCAATTGTATTTTTGATTAACTCGCCATCATACAACTCATCACCGCCAATATTCTTTTGGGCAATATTAGCCATAGTCATATATTCTGCCGCATTCACAAAATCAGGAAGATAAGTAGCTTTCTGAATACCAAAGTAACCATCATAAGAAACATTAATCTTTCCTACCGTACCACGCTTCGTTTTCACCACAATTACACCATTGGCTGCACGTGCACCATAAATAGCGGCTGCGGCAGCATCCTTTAAAATAGTAACGCTTTCAATTGTATTCGGATCCAGTTGGTTCATATCCATTGGAATACCGTCAACCAGAACCAACGGGTCATTATTGGTGTGTAATGAAGAGATACCGCGAATCTTGATAGAAGCTCCGTCTCCCCCCGGCATACCGGAGCTTTGGGTAACAGTCAGACCTGTGACACCTCCCTGCAAAGATTGCGAAATAGAAGTGATAGGCTTGGAATTCAGATTTTTCGCAATATCTAATGTAGATACGGAGGATATTGAATTTAGTTTCTTTTCTTCCGAAAAACCGGTAATTATCACTTCATCCAATGCTTCAGAATCTTCGGATAAGGAAACACTCAAGTTACTGATAGCACGGGATACTACAAATTCATAAGGTCGGAACCCAAGATAAGTGAACACAATAACATCTCCTTTTTGAGCTTTAATGGAGAAATATCCGTTCGTGTCACTTATAGTACCAATCGTAGTACCTTTAATAAGAACATTAACACCTGCAATAGGAAGAGGCTGTACCGAGTTTTCAAGTATTTGTCCCTGGATAGTCCAGTTTCGCTCCTTCGTGTCATTAGCAACAGCAGATGTTGGTTCCAAAGCTAAAGACTTTGTTGGAGTTCCCAACAATAAACAGGCAAATAATAAAGAGATTACCGCCTTCGAGCTTCTTTTCATGTAGTTTGAATTTATAGGTAAAACAAAATTGTATTTAATGAATCTCATGTTTTTTATTAGATCTAATATTTATCTTTAAAAGCAATGCAAATATACCCGATATGTAGCAAGTAATTGAGTTATGAACGCTGCAAAAAATAGAATATTTGATTCAAATATCGCCCAGGCTTCTTACAGGACGTATTCTTTCTATTTTATGAATCATTTGTATAGAGCAGATAAAATCACGATGGACTAATTTTGTCCTATAATAAAAAAACAACTCCTATTTATATATTAATCATTTAATTATATTTGAGCCATGAAAATTAAAACCATTAGTTTTTCTCTAGCCATTATGATGATATCCCTTTCCGGATGTACGAATCTGGAAGCAAAGGATAAAGTTGAACTATGGTACGAACAACCCGCAAAAGAATGGATGAGTTCTGTACCAATAGGCAACGGACGTATCGGAGCGATGGTATTCGGAGGTATCGAAGAAGAAACCATCGCATTGAATGAATCAAGCATGTGGTCAGGACAATATGACGAGAATCAGGAAATTCCTTTCGGAAAAGAAAGAATGAATGAATTAAGAAAACTCTTTTTCGAAGGAAAAATACAAGAAGGAAATCAAATTGCTGAAGAATTTCTACATGGTAATGGACATTCTTTTGGTACACACCTTCCTATCGGTGACTTGAAACTCACTTTCAGTTATCCGGAAAATACAGTCAGTAACTACCGTCGTTCTCTCGACTTAGGTACAGCTATCAGTACAACCAATTATACAATAGGTGACGTTAATTACGTGCGCGAATGTTTTGCAACCAATCCGGACGACGTTCTTGTATTACGAATGTCCGCCAGTAAGAAGAAAGCTATTAATGCAAAACTATCATTAAGTATGCTGCGGGAATCTGAAATTTCAACCGATGGTAATCAATTGATTTTTGAAGGAACAGTTAATTTTCCCAAGCAAGGTCCCGGTGGTGTCAGCTTTCAAGGCCGTATTGCAATATCCGCGCCTAATGGAACACTACAAGCTGAAGATTCTTCCATATCAGTGAATGATGCTGATATGCTGACTATTGTAATAGATGTACGCACGAATTATAAGAACGACGCTTATAAATCTCTTTGCAAAGAGACTGTTGTAAAAGCAGAAAAGAAGACTTATGAAAAACTGAAGAAAACTCACCTCAACGATTATACTCCTCTGTTCGACCGTGTTTCCCTACAACTGGGAACAGGAGAATATACCGGTCTGCCAACTGACAAAAGATGGGAACAAGTAAAAAAAGGCGGATATGATCCCGGCCTTGATGTATTGCTTTTCCAATACGGACGCTATTTATTACTAGCCTCATCGCGAGAAAATTCACCTCTTCCAGCCGCCCTGCAAGGTTTCTTTAATGATAATTTAGCATGTAACATGGGGTGGACAAATGATTATCACCTGGACATCAATACACAGTAAAACTACTGGATTGCAAACGTAGGTAACCTGGCAGAGTGTCATCTTCCCCTTTTCAAATATATTGAAGATTTATCTGTTCATGGAGCGAAAACTGCTCAAAAGATATATGGATGCAAAGGATGGACAGCTCACACTACAGCCAATATATGGGGATACACAGCTCCTTCAGGAAGCATCCTGTGGGGATTATTTCCCACAGCAAGCAGTTGGATTGCCTCTCATCTCTGGACTCAATACGAATATACACGTGACAAAGATTATCTGGCAAAAACCGCTTACCCTCTGTTAAAAGGAAATGCGGAATTCCTTCTCGATTATATGGTCGAAGATCCCAATACAGGTTATATGGTAACAGGACCAAGCATTTCACCGGAAAATTCTTTCCTTTACCAAGGCAACAACTTGTGTGCATCAATGATGCCCACCTGTGACCGTGTATTAGCTTATGAAATATTCAATGCTTGTATTCAATCAGCTCAAATCCTGAACATTGATAAGGAGTTCAGTGATAGTTTACAACAAGCCATCAAGAAATTTCCTCCCATCCGTCTGCGTGCTAACGGAGGTGTACGAGAATGGTTAGAAGATTATGACGAAGCACACCCTAATCATCGCCATACTTCACATTTACTGGCTCTTTATCCTTACGAACAGATTACCCTTGATAAAACTCCCGAACTCGCCGCAGGTGCACGCAAAACAATCGAAGACCGCCTGGCTGCGGAAGGTTGGGAAGACACGGAATGGAGTCGCGCCAATATGATTTGTTTCTATGCCCGACTGAAAGATACCAAACAAGCTTATCAAAGTGTCCTTACTCTTGAGAGTATATTCACACGTGAGAACCTGTTGAGCATTTCTCCTGCCGGTATTGCAGGAGCACCCTATGATATTTTTATTCTTGACGGAAATACAGCCGGAGCGGCCGGAATAGCAGAAATGCTGGTACAAGGACACGAAGGATATATTGAATTCCTGCCCTGTCTGCCCGAACAATGGAACGTAGGAAATTATAAAGGCCTGTGTGTGAAAGGAGAAGCGGAAGTTTCAGCAGCCTGGAATCAGTCGTTGATTAACGGAGCAACTTTAAAAGCTACTGCTGACAATTTATAGACAAAAGTGAAAATATAACACTCCGCAATTTTACTTTGAAAGCTGCCGATCCTTCGGTTACGGAAATGAAAGTTATTGATACAACAGCTTATACGGCAACTTTCAGAATTCACCCCAAAGACCGGTATGGAATTGCAGATAAACAGATAAAATGGATAGGAACAGAATGGAGTTTTACCGGTGGCATTGCCCAAACTTTTAATCTACATACCAATATAACAAACCGTTGTAATCTGCCTACCGACCATGTCGTTTCTCTTACCGACATCGGAAATCATCAGATACACGCAACATACGACAAGAAAGTAACTTTATATCCGGGAGAAATATTTCAGATGCGGGATGCCATCCGAGATGAAGCATGTGGATTTATTCATTTGAGCAAAAACATTATACTTGAACATTTAAACCTGCATTTTCTAGGAAACTTTGGAATTGTCGGCCAATATTCCGAAAATCTGACTTATAAATATTTAAACTGTGAACCGGAGTATGGCAGTGGTCGTACCTGTGCCGGTTTTGCTGACTTTGTGCAAATGTCCGGATGCAAAGGAAAAATCCGTATCATCAACTCTCGTTTTGAAGGAGCACAAGATGATCCGATCAATGTACACGGAACTCATCTGAAAGTTATTGCTTACGAACCGGGAAATAAAATAGTAGTTCGTTTCATGCATCCTCAATCTTACGGATTTGAAGCTTTCTTTCCTGGAGATGAAGTTGAATTTACAGAAATACATTCATTACAATGTCTGCATAAAGCATCAGTACTCAAAGTGGAGAGAATAAACGACTACGATTGTAAACTTACACTGAATGGTTCCGTTCCTTCTATCCTACCACAACAGGAAGTAGTAATAGAAAATATCACTTGGACACCGGAAGTAGAAATCCGCAATAACTATTTTGCCCGGACACCGACAAGAGGAATACTTGTTACGACACGCCGGAAAGTTATAATCGAAAACAACGTATTTTATCGTACACCAATGAGTGCTATTGCTGTCTCAAATGATGCTCGCAGTTGGTATGAGTCAGGCCCCGTACATGACCTTACCATCCGAAACAACCATTTCATAGAATGTGGAAGCCCGGTTATCAATATTGCTCCCGAAAATAACCGCCCGAACGGAACTGTTCACAAAGGGATCCGTATCGAAAATAATCGTTTTACACTGAAAGATAAACAGGCAATCTATGCCCGTTGGACAGATAATATCCGAATTTCAGGAAATTATTTTGATGGAATTTACCCTATCTCCACAAAAGAATCTGTTTTATTGGAACATTGTACAAATGTGGAGAATGAGTAAAATTACCATAGGATTCCAACCAGTGAAATAGTTCTGTGCTGTATTACCTTATTGATTAAATTGTCCGGATGATAGATTTCCTTTCAGTTGTTTATTGGGATATTTCCCCATTACAAATTCCAATACTCCTCCTTGAGTTATTTCCTGATGAGTAATCCATAATTGCCATTCAAAGTTATAGATTGTATATATACATTTTTCTTCCGAATTATTCCGAGCTATGACGGTAAAACGTTTTCCTTTATAATAACGATTGTCTAATTCAATCGTAGCTTTATTAACAAGCGGTGATGTGAGTTCATATGTATTATTTCCGGGACAAATAGGATGCATCCCCATCGCCGCCAATATGTACCAAGCAGACATTTGTCCCACATCTTCATTTCCACAAAGTCCGTTAACTGTGTTATTATAAGCATTGCGGCATATCTTCCGTGTCCAATATTGAGTAAGCCAAGGTTGTGAAGTATAATTCAACAAGAAAGGTACATGATGATTAGGTTCATTAGGATGATTGTAATAGTCTCCCCATTTAAAATCATCATCCGCCCCATTGAAGAATTCGATTAATTCCTCTTCAAAATATTTCTTTCCCATTAATTGTATCATACCTTCAATATCCTGCGGAACGAACCATCCTTGCTGATAGTTATTACTTTCTATACAACCCTGCCAATGTACTTTTTTCCCTTTCCAAGGCAACCATTCTTCTTTTGACAGGCGTGCTCTGAACCACTTTACACTGTCACACCATACATTACGGTAAGCCTTTGATTTCTTCAAATAAATATCTGCTTCCTGAACACGATTTTGAGAACGAAGCAAAGTACCGACACACCAGTCGGAATAAGCATACTCTAACGTTTTAGATAAATCTCCGGAATCATATCCGTCTTCATTATTGCCAAATGTCCGTACGGTGTTGATAGCATACTGAATGGATTTATCTACCGGATAATTTTGTATTCCTTTCTGATAAGCATCAGTCAAAACAGATACAGCCGGATTGCCTACCATACAGCCGGAGTAAGCATTCAGAAACTCCCACCGGGGATAATACCCCTTTCCACTTTTCTCCGCTATCTGTATCAATGAATTAATTTCATCATTCACTAAATCCGGATTAATTATCGTTTGCAAAGGAAACTGGCTGCGAAACACATCCCAACCACTAAAAATAGTCCGGTATGTAAACGTAGAAGTCTGATAAACGTTATTGTCAGCTCCTATATACTTTCCGTCTATATCCGAAAAACAACGCGGATCAATCATCGTGTGATACAACGCAGTGTAAAAAGTAGTCTTATCTGATTCGTTTCCCTCTATTTTTATCTTAGATAATGCATCATTCCACATCTTCCGCGTACACACAGAAACTTTGTTGAAATCCCAATTCGGTATATCATGTTCCAAATTCTTTTGTGCGCCTTCCATACTGACAAAAGATATACCGCATTTCATCAGAACCTGTTCATCTTTCCTGGTTGGAAATTGAGTATAAAATCCCAAATGTTTACCTTGCATCACTTTTGCCTGTGGATGAATAACAGCATTTCTGACATACTGATAATAATTCTCGTCATCATTCGATTCATTCTTACGAGAAGTACCTTCGGGAATGTCTGCACTCCAAATACCAAAATCCACTAAAGGACGACTGAACAAACAATAGAAATAAATGGTATAATTTGCCTGGCCTGCACCATTTCCCCAGCCACCGTTTTCGGGTGTGCATTTCATCCATCCCCGAATTATATGATTATCAACAACTTCCACAAATTGTTCGGTAGAAGTCCCTCCTATACGACGTGCCAAGTCAATCTGGATACGCGATTCTTCATGTTCGGGATAAGTGAAGCGTATCATTCCCGAACGCGGTGCAGCAGTCAATTCCACCTTGATATCGTAGTCATCAAGTTTCACTTCATATTTATCAATATGTGCCGACTCCGTTTCATGAGAAAATCTGGAACGATAGCCTTCATCCGGATTTTCCTCTGTTCCTTTAAAAGTATGAAGTTTACCGGTAGTCGGCATGACCAGAAAATTGCCCAAATCACCATACCAACCAATGCCACTCATGTGAGTAAAGCTAAATCCCTCAATACTTGTATGATGATAAGAATATCCCGAACCATTATCTCCACCGGTTTTTGTATCCGGACTTAACTGTACCAAACCGAAAGGGGTACATACACCCGGAAAAGTTTTGCCTAACCCAAGATCTGTATTTCCTATGTTATCCAAAGTCGTCGCGCCAATCATTGGGTTCACATAATCAACTAGTTCATGAGCATTAGATAAAAAAATACGAATCGAGAATAATAGTACTAATACAAGTCGGTTTATTGTTTTCATCATTCTATATTTAAAAGGTTGTTATAGTTATTTCATCATCTACATTCATTGAAATATGAATAAAATCATCTTGCCCTATTATTTATGTTTTCCATATTACAATTATTAATAGCACAAAGATAGAGAAGAAGTGATGTCTACTAAAACACAAATACGCCTATTACTGATACAAATGCGTCATCATTATCTCTTTTACATAATAGTTTGCCAAAAATTAAGGCTGTTCCAAGCATCTTTGAAACAGCCTTAATTATAGATTATATATTCTCAAAGTTTATAATCCCAACTTAGCCGAAATATCCAGCATCCGTTGAATCGGCTTCACTGCCTTCTTTGCCACCTCCGGATCTACTGTAATCTCCGGTGACTCATTCTTCAGACACTCATAGAGCTTCTCTAACGTATTCAACCGCATGAAGCTACACTCGTTACATCCGCACGTACTATCGTTCGGTGGAGCAGGGATAAACGTCGTCTGCGGACACTTCTTCTGCATCTCATGCAAGATACCCGATTCGGTAGCCACAATATAGGTGTTTTCCGGATGATTCACTGCATACTTCAACAATGCTGCCGTAGACCCTACCACATCCGCCAGTTTCAAAACCGTACTCTTACATTCGGGATGTGCCAGCACCAATGCTTCGGGATGCTGCGTCTTCAATTCCACAATCTTTTCAACAGAGAACTGTTCATGCACATGACAGGCACCGTCCCAAAGCAACATATTCCGGTTCGTAACTGAGTTGATATAATTTCCCAGATTCCGGTCCGGACCAAAGATTATTTTCTCATCTTTGGGGAAGCTTTCCACGATCTGCTTCGCATTGGTGGAAGTCACCACCACAT
>PPYE01684180.1_pt1 | contig 11862 bp, 9 predicted proteins | sample 1559881 | NCBI WGS metagenome assembly PPYE01 (sample SAMN08240022, study PRJNA423297) | Human gut metagenome, whole genome shotgun sequencing project.
GTAGGTTCCAAGCACAGCATTGCATACGTTGTTGAGGTTGCCGGAAAGAGCATGCAGCCGGATTTCGAGCCTGTATTTGAGCGTAAATTCCACAGCTACCTGAACTGCATCGAAGGTGTTATGCATACCGGACAGCGTGATATGATCCGTATCCGTGTCAGCAAAGAAGCTTTCAACGCAGGCTTCCGTGCAAAACACTTCGGAGAAGTTCTGTACGCACAGGTGAAGAACGAGTTCGAGGCTGTTGTTGACAAATGCCAGGTTAAGATCTACACCAATCCGGAAGACTGTACAAAGATCCGCCACGAAATTGCAATCCCGGTATTCGACAAACGTGACGAGCGTCTGTCTACCATGACAGATGAATCCGTACCGGTATACTACAGCTGTATCATGTGCCAGGCATTCTCCCCGAGCCATGTATGTGTTGTTACACCAGAGCGTCTCGGACTTTGCGGTGCTGTTTCATGGCTGGATGCAAAAGCTACCAACGAGCTGGATCCGAACGGACCTTGCCAGGTTATCACAAAAGAAAAAGTAATCGATGAGAGAATCGGTGAGTACGAGGATGTTAACGAGGCTGTTCGTAAACTTTCCCAGGGCGCTCTTGATGATGTATCTTTGTACTCCATCATGGAAAAACCAATGACATCCTGCGGATGCTTCGAGTGTATCTGTGGTATCGAGCCGTTCTCCAACGGTGTCTGCATCGCAAACCGTGAGTACGCAGGCATGACTCCTCTGGGAATGACTTTCTCCGAGCTGGCTTCCATGACAGGCGGCGGTGTTCAGACTCCTGGATTCATGGGACACGGCAAACACTTTATCGCTTCCAAGAAATTTATGAAAGCAGAAGGCGGCGTTGCCCGTATCGTATGGATGCCGAAAGAGCTGAAAGAGCAGGTTGCAGAGAAACTGAATGAAACAGCAAAAGAGCTGTACGGTATCGACAACTTTACCGATATGATCGGTGACGAGACCATCGCAGAAGATCCGGAGACACTGGTTGCATTCCTGACCGAGAAAGGTCATCCGGCACTTGGCATGGATCCAATGATGTAATTCGTATTTTACAGGCTTATCCTGTGAAAGAATAAGCAGACTGGCATGGCTTGGGAGGGGATTCCAAAGCGGAGGAGGAAGCCCTTTCCGGCACATGCCGGCAGCTGTAAAGTGATTTTCTGGGAAAAAACGGCTGACGAAAAGAAAACGGATACTTTTTGTCAGAAAATCTTGGAAAATATCCTGGTAAATCTTGCATTCTCCGGGAAAAAACGTTAAAATAATAACAGGTGTGTCCATGAAGCGGAATCATGGAGATATGCCTGTATGGAATTTATTTTTAAGGAGGCTTTTTTTATGCCGTTTAATCGCAAACCACAAAAGTTTAATGCAGCAATTAAATCCGTTGTAATCGGCAGCGGAGACAAAACCGTAACTCTTGGCGGAGAAAACGTATTACCATTCTATGCTTTCGATGGTGAAATCAAAAACGGACCGAAGGTCGGCGTTGAAATCACAGACCTTGGTATGGAAGGAGAACCGGAAAGCGTAAAAGCATACTATGAAGGTGCAGCTACCATGGGCGAGATTGCAAAAAAAGCAGCAGCTATGGAAGGTGCAGATTTCCTCTGCCTTCGTCTGGCAGGCGGAGACCCGAACGGTCTGAACAAATCGGTAGAAGAACTGATTGAGACAGTCAAAGAAGTTGCAGATGCCGTAGATGTACCGCTTGTTGTAGAAGGATGCAAAAACGTAGAGAAAGATTCTGAACTGCTGACCAAAGTAGCAGAGGTTCTGCAGGGAAGAAACGTTCTTGTTATGTCCGCAAGAGAAGAAGATTACAAGGCAGTTGGTGCAGCCGCAGGTCTGGCATATAGCCAGAAAGTCGGCGCTGAGTCCGCTGTAGATATCAACCTTGCAAAACAGCTGAATGTTGTTATGACACAGCTTGGTGTTAACGCAGACAGCATTGTTATGAACGTAGGTTCTGCAGCAGTCGGATACGGATATGAGTACGTAGTATCTACACTGGACCGTATCAAAGCAGCAGCATTATCCCAGGACGATAAAATGCTGCAGATGCCAATTATTACTCCAATCGCTTCTGAGACATGGAATGTAAAAGAGGCAATGGCAACAGAAGAGGAATCTCCGGAATGGGGAAGTCAGGAAGTACGAGGAATCTCTATGGAGATTCAGACAGCAGCCGCATCTCTGGCTTCTGGTTCTGATGCAGTTATCCTCAAACATCCACAGTCTGTTGCAACCATTTCCAAAATGATTCAGGAACTGATGTAATCAGTACGTAAGGAAGAGATTAGGAGGATAAAGAATTATGGCATTATCAGGTATTCAGATTTTTAAAATGACCCCAAAGAAAAACTGTAAAGAGTGCGGATGTCCGACCTGTATGGCATTCTCCATGAAGGTTGCACAGGGCGCTATGGATATTTCAGCGTGCCCATATATGTCTGACGACGCTATGGCACAGCTTTCCGAAGCTACCGCACCGCCAATGAAGACGATCAAAGTCGGAACCGGCGACAGTGAGTACACTCTTGGCGGAGAGACGGTCCTCTATCGTCATGAGAAAACATTTGTAAGCAAAACCCGTTATGCGGTATCTCTCTGCAGCTGCATGTCTGACGAAGAGATCGATGCAAAACTGGAAGAAGACAAAAAAGTTGATTACGACCGTATCGGTGAGCGTATGTGCGCAGAGATGCTGTATGTAAACTATGCCGGAAATGGCGTAGACAAATACGTATCTCTTGTAACGAAAGCAGCAGCAACCGGAAAAGTTCTGGTACTTGGCTGTGAGGACGCAGAAGCTGCAAAAGCTGCTCTGGAAGTATGCAAAGCAGGCAAACCGATCCTGAATGGTGCAAATGCATCCAATTATGAAGAGATGAGCAAACTTGCCACAGAGGCAGGCGTTGTTCTCGGCGTAAGTGGCGCAAACATTGATGAGCTTCACGACACCGTAGAAGCAATCGAGAAACTCGGCAACAAGAACCTTGTTCTTGATACCACAGAAGCGACCATCAAAGAGACCTTTGCTACTACCGTACAGGTAAGACGTGCATCCTTAAAGGATACAGACCGTACCTTTGGTTATCCGTCTATTGTAAATCTGGCAAAAATTGCACAGGGCGACAGATATATGCAGCAGGCACTGCTTTCCCTGTTCACCATGAAATACGGTTCCATTATTGTTCTTGAGGAAATGGGATACGCAGAGGCACTTCCGGTATTCGGACTTCGCCAGAACGTATTTACCGATCCGCAGAAACCGATGAAAGTAGAGCCGGGCATCTACCCGCTGAACGGCGCAGATGAAAATTCGATCTGCCTGACCACAGTAGACTTTGCTCTGACCTATTTCCTGGTATCCGGAGAGCTCGAGAGATCCGGAGTTCCGGTAAACCTTGTAATCAACGACGCCGGCGGACTTTCTGTACTGACATCCTGGGCAGCAGGTAAATTCTCCGGTAACTCTATCTCCAAATTCTTCAAAGAGAATGTAGAAGATAAAGTAAAATCCAGAAAAGTTATCATTCCTGGTAAAGTAGCCGTATTAAAGGGCGACATTGAGTCCAAACTTCCTGGATGGGAAGTAATCGTTGCTCCGCTTGAGGCAGTTCAGCTTGTGAAATTCATGAAAGATCTGCAGGCAAACGGAGAACTGTAATACATAAAAATTCCGGGAGGAACTCCAGACAAGCGGAGTTCCTTCCGTGAAAAAAATAATTATGGGGGATTCCCAAAAGAAAAGGAGAAGAGATATGGCAAAATTTGTAACCATCGGCGAAAGACTTTCCGTTACAGCTCCTACTGTAAACAAAGCATTCGCAGCAAGAGATGAAGAGCCAATTTTAAAGAGAGCAAAACAGCAGCTGGATGCTGGTGCCGTTTACCTTGATGTAAACATCGGACCGGCTGAGAATGATGGAGAAGACATCATGAAATGGGCTGTTGAGCTGCTGCAGAGCAATTTTGACAATGTTCCGCTGGCTCTGGATACATCCAACAAAAAAGCAATTGAGGCTGGTATCTCTGTATACAACCGTTCCAAAGGAAAACCGATCGTAAACTCTGCAGATGCTGCAGGAAGAATCGAGTACGTTGACCTTGCGGCTGCAAACGATGCAATCGTTATTGCACTTTGCAACGGCGAAGGAATTGCAAAAGACAACGACGAGCGTATGATGTACTGCCAGACCCTTCTGGAAAGAGGTATGGAGCATGGTATGGAGCCGACCGATCTGTGGTTTGACCCGCTGTTTCTGGTTGTAAAAGGAATGCAGGACAAACAGATGGAAGTTCTTGAGTGCATCAAGATGTTCAGTGATATGGGACTGAATTCTACTGGCGGACTTTCCAATAACTCCAATGGTATGCCGAAAAACATCCGTCCGATCATGGATTCCGCACTTGTAGCTATGGCTATGATGCAGGGTCTGACCAGCGCCATCGTTAACCCGAATGACCTGAGACTGATGGAGACCATTAAATCCTGTGACGTATTCAAAGGCAACACTCTGTACGCAGATTCTTATCTGGAGCTTTAATCTTTAAATCTCGCAGGTTTTCCCCTGATGGTGCCGCAGCGTTTGCGAAAACCTGAGGCACCATCAGGGGTTTTTCTATCTAAAAGCGGAAAAATAAAAAAACAGCGGAGAATATATACGACTGGGGGATTTACAGATTATGGCAAAAGTAACCTTTCGATTTGAAGAAGGAGAACCGGTAGTCACCTACGCAACCGAGGGCGAGCGCCTTCTTGAAGTAGCGCAGAAGAGCAATGTGCCGATCGATGCACCGTGTTCCGGAAACGCATCGTGCGGTAAATGCCGCGTTCGTCTTGTGAGCGGTGAGCTGGATTCCAAAATAACCCGCCATATTTCTGAGGAAGAATATCAGAATGGATGGAGACTGGCGTGCGTCAGCACCATCAGGGGCGATGTTGAAGTGGAAGTGCCGGACATTGCATCCGCTTACCGGAGCCGCATGAAAGTGGCAGACCTTAGTTCACCGAGTGAAATTGCAATTTTTGAAGATACGAAAAAGAAAATTACAGACGCCGGCCTGGAGCTGAAAAACAGCATGCAGGTGATTACAATCTCAATGGAAGAGCCTACTCTGGATGATACGATGCCGGATAACGAGAGAGTAACCTGGGCTGTACAGGCAGCGACGGGGCTTGAACGGGTACGGATTCCGTACTCTGTACTGAAAAAAATGCCGGATGTCCTTCGGGAATCCCATTTTCAGGCACAGTGTGTCGTCCGGGTTACGGCAAATGACGTCTTTTTATACGATATGCTTCCAATGGAAGCAAAAGCAGTGGTCGGTGGTCTCGTTGTCGACATCGGAACAACGACAGTTTCTGCACTGATCGTGGATATGCTGAGCGGAGAAATCCTGGCAAAAGCCTCTTCCGGAAACGGACAGATCCGGTATGGTGCGGATGTTATCAACCGTATCATTGAATCCCAGAAACCGGGAGGCCATGAAAGACTGCAGAATGCAATCATCAAAGAAACCTTAAACCCGATGATTTCCAACATGTGCCGCGCAGCGAAAATCAGCAGTCAGCAGATTTACCGTGCGGCGATTGCCGGAAACACTACCATGGAGCATCTGATGATGGGCATCAATGCAGATCCGCTTCGGATGGAGCCGTATATTCCCTTTATTGACCTTGGTACCAATGGCGAGCTTGCATTTGGAAACTCTGACTTTATGGTAAGCTGTGCCTGCTCGGCCGGACCGGCCTTTGAGGGCGGCGATATCAGCTGTGGTATGCGTGCGACCGACGGTGCGATTGAAAAATGTACGATCGATCCGGAGACGATGGAACCTTCGTACCATGTTATCGGAGATGAGGGTACGAAACCGATCGGCCTTTGCGGTTCCGGTATCATCGATGTGATTGCGGCGCTGTTCCGCGCGAAGATGGTCAATCCGAAGGGTAAATTTATCCGTGAGGGAAAACGGATCCGCCACGATAAATATGGCATGGGAAGCTATGTCATTGCGTTCGAGGAGGAGGCTGGAAGTGTCCGCGATGTTGAGATTACCGAGGTCGATATCGACAACTTTATCCGCGCCAAGGGCGCGATTTTCTCAGCGATCCGTACGATGCTGAACTATCTGGATATGGATGTTTCCATGATCGAGGAGGTTTTCCTGCCGCACACAGACACGACGATGTTCCCGTCTGTGGAAGCATAAAACGGAAGCAGAACTTGCTGTTACGATTCAAGGTGAAACACATGTGGTTTTGCTTTGAATTGTGGCGAACCTTTTTGAGAGGAATTGGATTTACATGGCAGTAGACTTAAATTACGAAAAAGACAGCAAAGAGCGTATTCCGTATGAGCATTATCTGGAAGTGTATCAGAATGCAGATCCAAAAGAGATTTCCAGCCGGTGCGACGTTCCGTATGATGCGGAAAAACAGGAGTTTACCGTTTCCCTGATGGGTGTTTCCTACCGGATTTCGTGGCCGGAGTACAACGTATTTCATATTGGAGATGATGGAAGCGTTTCGCCGATAATTGGCTGGTATCCACTCGAGAAAAAACCGAATGCAAAAATTTTGGTATTGCGTTATCTGACAGAGGGCGGAGCTGCTCCGTCTACCGGAAAATTTTTGACGTACCGGGAGATTCCGTGGGGAGAAGTTTATTTTAAACAGTTCCAGGGAAGATGCCTGTTCCGTCTTGCGTTTGGCTTTGGCGGAAAGCTGGATGCATTCCGTGAAATCATGGAACGTGTCGGCGCTCAGGCGATTTCATCCGGTGATGTCGGATATGAGCTGGAGTTTATGAAAGGGCTTTTTGTACGACTGATTTTATGGGCAGGAGATGATGAGTTTCCGCCGTCCGCGCAGATCCTCTTTTCGGACAATTTCCCGGCTGCATTTACGCAGGGAGAGGATATGGCGGTTGTGGGAGATGTCACAATTGATATGCTGAAGGCTCTGGCTGCAAAATAGTTATGGTTTGAGGCCATCAGGATGGCTTCTGGATCGAAAAAAATAAGCGGAGGAAAATAACATGGGATTTTCAACAGTACCTTGCAATGAGTTTGTAGAAGTGCTCGGTTCCAAAGCACCGGTTCCGGGCGGTGGCGGAGCTTCTGCACTGGTTGGCGCTGTCGGCACAGCGCTTGGCAACATGGTTGGTGCGCTGACAGTAGGTAAAAAGAAATATGCGGATGTCGAAGAGGAAATGAAAGAGCTGATGGCGAAAGCAACCACGCTTCAGGACGAACTGCTTCACCTGATCGAGCGCGATGCAGAAGTGTTCGAACCGCTCTCCAAAGCATACGGCATGCCGCGCGAGACAGAGGAGGAGAAGGCAGAAAAAGCAAGAGTCATGGAGATTGTGCTGAAGGATGCCTGCTCTGTTCCAATGGAAATTATGGAAAAATGCTGCGAAGCAATCGACCTGATCGTAGAATTTGCAGCAAAAGGTTCTGCACTTGCGATCAGTGACGCAGGTGTTGGCGCAGCATTCTGCAAAGCAGCCTTAGAGGGTGCTTCCCTGAATGTATATATCAACACGAAATCTATGAAAAACCGGGAATATGCAGAAGAACTGAATCGAAAATGCGATGAAATGCTTGCGGTCTATACCGTAAAAGCAGACGAGATTTTCCGGAACGTACTGGGAAGACTGAAAGCCTGAAAACAAACGGCCAGAGAAGCTTCCCGGCAGCAAGCGGGTTGCAAAAGGAGTTCTCTTTGACCGAAAAGAAAAGCGGAGGATAAAAAAATGGCAAAACAGTTATTAGGAAAAGAAGTAACAGCAGCATTAAATGAGAAGATCAAAGCAAATGTAGCAGAGCTGGAAGCAAAAGGAGTAAAACCGACTCTCGGAATCATCCGTGTCGGAGAGAGAGAGGATGACCTTTCCTACGAAAGAGGAGCAACCAAACGCTGTGAGACCTTAGGCGTTGCATACGAGAAATTCCTTCTTCCGGCAGACGTTACCCAGGAAGAGCTGATGGCTACCATCGACAAAGTAAACAAAGATGATTCTATCCATGGCGTTCTGATTTTCCGTCCGCTTCCGAAACATCTCGATGAGGCAGCAGTCATCAAAGCACTCTCCCCGGAGAAGGACGTAGACGGTATCACAGACGGTTCCATGGTAGGCGTATTCGCCGGAACAAAACAGGGCTTCCCGCCATGTACTCCGCAGGCCTGCATGGAGATCCTCGACCACTACGGTATCGACTGCACCGGCAAAAAAGCCGTTGTTGTAGGCCGCAGCCTCGTTGTAGGAAAACCGGCCGCCATGATGCTGTTAAAGAAAAATGCAACCGTAACCATCTGCCATACCAGAACGAAAGACATGCCGTCTGTAGTCAAAGAGGCAGATATCGTGATCGTAGCAGCAGGCCGTGCAGGTGTTGTGGATGATACTTACCTGCGTGCAGGCCAGACCGTTATTGATGTCGGAATCAACGTAAACGAAGAAGGAAAACTCTGCGGAGACGTTGCATACGCAAAAGCTGAGCCGATCGTTGAGGCAATCACACCGGTTCCGGGCGGTGTAGGATCCGTTACCACATCTGTTCTGGTCGGCCATGTGGTAGAGGCTGCCATGAGAAAAAACAGCTGATCATAGGCTGAAGATAAGAATGTGACAGAAAAAAGGCACTGTGCGTCCGAAAAAAGGGCGGCGGTGCCTTTTTTGCGTGCGCGGCAGTGCAGTTTTGGTGATAGGAGAGGGGGCCGGCTCATAGAATATAACAGTACATAGCAACAAAGATCAAAAGGGGGACAACAGCGCATGGATGCATATTCAGTATACCGCGATATTCAGAAACGAACGAAGGGCCAGTTCCTGATCGGAGTGGTGGGGCCTGTACGGACGGGAAAGTCCACCCTGATCCGCCGTTTCCTGGAGGTGCTGGCACTGCCGTATCTTTCGGAAAAGGAACAGGCGGAGGTACGGGATGCCCTGCCTTTAAGCGGGGAGGGAAAGACGATCACAACGGTGGAGCCGAAATTTGTGCCGAAAGACGCCGTGGAGCTGCAGCTTGGGGAGGGCGATCCGATCCGGCTGCGACTGATCGACTGCGTCGGCTTTCTGGTGCCGGACGCGGCGGGAAATCTGGAAAATGAGAAGGAGCGGATGGTGAAAACACCGTGGTCCGAGCAGGCGATTCCGTTCCGGGAGGCGGCGGAGATCGGTACGAAGAAGGTGATCGCAGAACATTCCACGATCGGTCTTATGGTGACGTGCGACGGATCGTTCGGCGAGCTGCCGCGGGAGAATTTTCTGCAGGCGGAGGAACGGACCGTTGCGGAGCTCAAAAAGCAGGGAAAGCCCTTCCTGATTCTTGTGAATGCGAAAAAACCGTACCGGGAGGAGACACAGCGGCAGGTAAAGGAGCTTGAAACAAAATTCGGCGTGGCAGCGATGGCGGTGAACTGCGACCAGCTCCGCAAAGAAGATATTCTGCATATGCTCGAAAAGGTGCTGTATGAGTTCCCGCTTCAGCAGATGGAATTTTATATTCCCAAATGGGTGGAGCTCCTTGCCGATGACCATCCGCTGAAGGCAGAGCTGCTGCAGAAGATCCGTGAGATGTGCAGGGAAAAGACGCGCCTGAAGGATGCAGTGGGCGGAAAAACAGCGATTGCCAGTCAGTATGTCAGCCAGACACTGCTGCAGTCGATGGATCTTGCGAGCGGTACGGTGAAGGTGCGGATTGAGGTGAAAGAGCAGTATTATTATGAAATGCTGAGTGTACTTGCCGGCGTGGAGATCAAAGGCGAGTATGATCTGGTGCAGACGATCCGCGAGCTGTCGGCACAGCGGGAAGAGTACCGCAAGGTAGAGGACGCGATTCATGCGGTGCGCGGATGCGGCTACGGCGTCGTGATTCCGGGGAGGGAGGAGATTCAGCTGGAGGAGCCAGCCGTGATCCATCAGGGAAACAAATACGGCGTGAAAATTAAATCGGTGAGCCCGTCGATTCATATGATCAAGGCCAACATCGAGACGGAGATTGCGCCGATCGTCGGAAGTGAGCAGCAGGCGGAGGATCTGATCGCCTATATCAAAGAGAGCGCAAAGAGCCCGGAGGGAATCTGGAATACCAACATTTTCGGCAAATCCGTCGAGCAGCTCGTTGACGACGGCATCCGCAGCAAAATCGCCCAGATCACCGAGGACGGCCAGGCAAAACTCCAGGATTCCATGCAGAAAATTGTCAACGACAGCCGGGGCGGAATGGTGTGTATTATCATTTAATACAAAAGCTGTTCGAATATTTTTGAGTAATTGTGCAATAATACTTGAAAAGCGAACCAAAATAGCGTATAATCCGAATTGTGAAAAGAAAAGAAGAAAAATGTAACTTCCTGGAATGTTCGATGATCTCATTATTTTGAACCTACATTTACTTTAAACGGGAGGCTTATTATTGTCATGTGGATGTCAGGCCACCCTGGAAACAGACGTCAGTGGAAGGCAGAAATGATGACTGCGGCTACCCACCTAGCTTGCGTTGCTAGGAGTCAAAGTATGGGAAACGGCATTCCGGGGTTACAAAAGAGAAAAAAGAGAATCATGAAAATGGTTCTCTTTTATACGTTACATACAACCAAAAGGAGAAGGAACATGAAAAAACAGGGTTTTGGAACAACAAAAGACGGAAAAGAAGCATTGCTCTACACGCTCTCCAATAAAAACGGAATGGAAATCAGTGTAACCGATTACGGCGCACATCTGGTATCGGTTCTCGTTCCGGATAAGGATGGAAAGAAGAGAGACGTTGTCCTTGGATTTGACTCCGTAACCGGCTATGAGACCGACGGAAGCCATTTTGGAGCCACCATCGGAAGAAACGGAAACCGTATTGCGGGAGCAGCATTTGAACTGCACGGAAAAACATACCAGCTGGCAAAAAATGAGAACAACAACAACCTGCACAGCGGCCCGGACGGATACGATTACCGCCTCTGGAACGTAGAAGAGGCGGATGACAGCGCCGTTACCTTCGTTCTGATGAGCCCGGACGGAGACCAGGGATTCCCGGGAAACTTTGAAGTGTCCGTTACGTATACCCTGACCGATGAGAACGCCGTAGAAATCCACTATGAGGGAAGCTGCGATCAGGATACCGTTGTCAACATGACAAACCACAGCTACTTCAACCTGGCAGGCCACGATGCCGGATCTATTGAGAACCAGACACTTGTCTTAAAAGCGGAGCAGTTCAGCCCGGTGATCGATTCTGCATCCATCCCGACCGGCGAGCATGCACCGGTACAGGGAACCCCGATGGATTTCACCAGCGAGAAAGCAATCGGAGCAGAGATCGAAGCAGATTTCGAACAGCTCAAACTGACCGGCGGCTACGACCACAACTTTATCCTGGACAAGGCTGTCGAGGGAAGCATTGAGCTGATGGCAGTCGCATCCTGCAAAGAGAGCGACATCACCATGGAAGCCTTCACGGATCTGCCATGCGTTCAGTTCTACGCCGGAAACTTCATTGCTCCGGTTACCGGAAAGAATGGGGTATTCTATGACAAACGCAACGGCTTCTGCCTGGAATCTCAGTATGTGCCGAATGCCATCAACCAGGAGGGTGAGGAGAAACCGATCCTCGAGGCAGGCGATACTTACGATACCACAACCGTATACAAATTCATTTTCTAAGATCCTATTTTATAGCAATCCTCGAAAATAATGCAAAAAATTCAGCACCGCAGAGCGTGAATTACTGCGTCACAGATTTTCGTCGTACCTCGGTACGCCTTCAAATCTGTTCCTTGCAATTCGCGCTCTGCAGCACTGCCTTTTTTGCATTATTTTCGGGTCTTGCTAT
>PPYE01617900.1_pt1 | contig 11861 bp, 10 predicted proteins | sample 1559881 | NCBI WGS metagenome assembly PPYE01 (sample SAMN08240022, study PRJNA423297) | Human gut metagenome, whole genome shotgun sequencing project.
AAAGATGGATTCGAACCACCGAAGTCGAAAGACAGCAGATTTACAGTCTGCCCCATTTGGCCACTCTGGTATTTGCCCAACTTACTTTCAAAGAACAACAGCTTCTCAGCATCTTTTCTTGAGCCTCTTGTCGGATTCGAACCAACGACCCCGAGATTACAAATCACGTGCTCTGGCCAACTGAGCTAAAGAGGCTTGTCATATCTAACTTCGCAACCATTCCGCCTTGAATGGTTAAGCGGCTGCAAAGTTAGATATTTATTTTAAATCTCAAAAACTTTCGGTGTTTTTTTTTATTTACCGCGTAGTTTTTCTTTATATTTTGTCAATTGCTTAGAAAGCGCATCTACGCATACATCAACCGACTCTTCAAATGTATCACTCACCTTTTCTGCAAAAAATTCACCATTAGGCACCAGCACTTTTATACTAACCTCCTTATTCATCGCAGTTTCAGGCTTTACAACTTTTAATGACACCTCCACTTTATTTATATCGTCACAATACTTTTCTAACTTAGCAGTTTTCTTCTGAATAAAATCCTGAAGTTTTTCTGTTGCATCGAAATGAATGGCTTGAATTCTAACTTCCATAAATACCTCCTTTTTTACGCTCTTGGATGAGCTTGTTCATAAACTTTTTTAAGTTCCTCAAAAGTCGTATGCGTATAAATTTCCGTTGTAGTCAGACTACTATGGCCCAGTAATTCCTTCACTGCGCCCAACTCTGCCTCATTATTCAACATAGCAGTTGCAAAAGTATGTCTCAACACATGCGGACTTCTTTTTTTTAACGACACCACTTTTGACAGGTTCCGTTTCACTAAAAGATACACCTTTCCAGGATACATCCGTTTTCCGTTTTTTAGGACGAAAAACGCCTCTGCCTTTCCAGGCAACACTTCATTTCTTATTTTCAGATAAACAGACATCGCCCTTCGCAATTCTTCTCCAAAAGGAATTAAACGCTGTTTATTTCTCTTTCCCGTTACTTTTATCAGAAACGCAGAAAAATCGACATCCACATCATTCAGCCCTATCAACTCGGAAAGCCGCATGCCTGTAGCATAAAACATTTCCAACACCATTCTATCCCGACAACCTGTAAAATCCTCCTTAAAAGGAACATCATCCAAGAGTCGGTCCATTTCACGTTCTTTCAGAAATACAGGAAGAGGTTTCTTATTTTTCGGTCCAATGATTTTCAACATCGGATCCTCCTCTATCACACCTTTCTTTAGAAGGAAACGATAAAACGACCGGAGTGAACTCAGTTTTCGGTTTACAGAAGCAGATGTATATCCATTCTCCATCAGGTTCATCACCCAACCACGAACCAAATCAGCATCTACCGTTGTAAAATCGACTTTCTCGTCTTTCCCCTTGAAGTATTCTTCGAACTTGGTCAAATCTATTCCATAACTAACTATTGTTTTTTCAGAATAGTTTTTTTCAAATCGAAGATAATCCAAAAAAGAGTCTGTCATCATAAGAAACGTCGCTTATCAATTCAGCAACGAATATATGAAAAAGAATTCAATTATTCAAAGAATGTGCGAGTTTTTAATTATTCTTCTACTTGCTGAAGTTTCTGAACATAGATAGCACGTTCTCTTTTCAGCCTGTTCAATACAGACGGCTTGTCGAACTGCTGTCTAGCTCTTAGTTCTTTTACAACACCTGTTTTCTCAAATTTTCTTTTGAACTTCTTCAGCGCTTTTTCAATGTTTTCGCCTTCTTTTACTGGTACTACAATCATTGTTTTTAATTATTAAATATGTTGTTATTAATATTTTCCGATAGTCAAATTGCGGCGCAAAATTACACATACTTTCTTTATTTACAAAACTTTCCGCAATTATTTATTTAAAATAATCTAGAAATCGTATCTTTGCTTTCTAGTACAAACCATTATAAACCTATTAAAATGAAATCGGAAATTATAAATAGAATAGCTAGTCTGCGCAATTTCATGCGTAAACACAAGCTTTCAGCCTTTATTATTCCCAGTACGGATCCCCATTCGGGAGAGTATATCCCCAAACATTGGGAAGCACGTAAATGGATATCAGGTTTCACAGGTTCGGCAGGTACGGTTGTCGTAACACTGGATAAAGCCGGACTTTGGACAGATTCACGCTATTTTCTTCAAGCGGCCGAACAATTGGAAAACACAGGTATTACTTTATTCAAGGAACGATTACCGGAAACTCCTTCCATTGTAGAGTGGTTGGGCTGTGTATTGAATGCAGAAGACAATGTGGGTATAGACGGCTGGGTGAACAGCTATCAAGAAACAAGCAACTTACAGAAAGAATTAGAAAAAAAACAGATACACTTAACCCTTGCTCCCGATCCATTCAATGAATTATGGACAGATCGGCCTGCATTGCCCGATAACAAAGTGTTTATACATGAATTGAAATATGCCGGTCTCAGTTGCAAGGATAAAATCACTCAAATACGAGAAGCAATCCGTCGTAACAGTTGCACAGGCATTTTAATTTCCGCACTGGATGAAGTGGCATGGACCCTAAACTTACGGGGAAGTGACGTACACTGCAATCCGGTATTTGTAAGTTACCTTCTCATCACGGAATATAGTTCTACCTTATATATAATAGAGAATAAACTGTCAGATGAAGTAAAAGACTATCTAACAGAAAACGAAATTAAAGTAAGGCCTTATTCAACAATTGAAAAAGATTTAAAAGATTTTACCGGCAAGCTCCTGTTGTCAGCTAATATCAATGCCGCTGTCCATGCAGCAGCCTGCGCCCATTCCTTAATAGAAATAGCTCCTTCGCCTGTACTTTTTTTAAAAGCGATAAAGAATGAGACAGAAATAGAAGGCTTCCATCGCGCAATGAAACGCGACGGAGTAGCCATGGTTAAATTTCTCCGCTGGCTGAAAGCAGCTGTTTCTACTGGAAATGAAACCGAAATAAGTATAGATAAGAAATTATACGAATTCCGCGCCGGACAACCCCACTTCAATGGTATCAGTTTTGACACCATTGCCGGATATAAAGCTCATGGCGCTATTGTTCACTATGAAGCAACCCCCGAAACCGATATTCCCTTAAAACCTGAAGGCATGCTGCTGCTGGACAGTGGAGCACAATATTTGGACGGAACAACTGATATTACTCGTACTATCGTTTTAGGAGCACTCACGAAAGAAGAAAAAACAGATTACACATTAGTCTTAAAAGGATTTATCCAACTCTCAATGGCTCAATTTCCACATGGAACTTGCGGAACACAACTAGATGCGCTGGCTCGCCTCCCTATGTGGAAAGCCGGAATCAATTACCTGCATGGAACAGGCCACGGTGTAGGTTGTTTTCTGAATGTACACGAAGGTCCTCACCAATTCCGCATGAACCACATGCCGGCCTTACTTGTTCCAGGCATGACAGTAACCAACGAGCCCGGTATATATAAAACCGGACGCCATGGAGTACGTACGGAAAATACCATGTTAATTGTTCCGTCACAAGAGACAGAATTCGGCACTTACTATAAATTCGAGCCACTTACCCTCTGCCCTATTGACAAAGAAGCCATCCTGACAGATATGCTGAGCGATGAAGAAATAACATGGTTCAACCAATATCATGAAAAAGTTTACAATTGTTTGAATCCGGAATTGAACAACGAGGAACGCGAGTGGTTAAAAGAAGTAACATCTCCTTTAAAACGGTAGAAATTAATTATGGCACTTATAAAATCAGTGAGAGGATTCACTCCAAAAATCGGCGAGAACTGTTATTTAGCCGATAATGCCACTATTATTGGCGATGTTGTAATTGGAAAAGATTGCAGCATTTGGTTTAACGCCGTATTACGCGGCGATGTTAATGCTATCCGCATAGGTAACCGCGTAAATATCCAGGACGGCAGTGTAGTACATACATTATATCAAAAATCAGTTGTCGAAATCGGGAATGATGTTTCTGTAGGACATAATGTAACCATACATGGTGCGACTATAAAAGACGGCGCTCTAATTGGAATGGGCTCTACCATACTAGACCATGCGGTCGTAGGTGAAGGAGCTATTGTAGCTGCCGGAGCGCTGGTACTCAGTAACACCGTCATCGAACCTGGAAGCCTATGGGCAGGAGTTCCAGCCAAATTTATCAAAAAGATTCCCGAGGCACAAAGCAAAGAACTCAATCAGAAAATAGCCAATGGATATTTAATGTATGCTTCCTGGTTTAAGGAGGAAGAAAAATAATTCTACATATAAAGAAAAGTTAGTATTCATTTAAAATGAGTGATTATGAAAAAAATTATTATTGCCGCATGCATGGCACTTTTAGGTTGTGGTTCTGTTTTTGCACAACAAGGGAAACAAGCTATTGGTGGAAATCTAAGTTATGGAACTGAAATAGAGAGCGTTGGTATTGGTCTGAAATATCAATATAATATTACTGATCAAATCAGAATAGAGCCGTCTATGAATTACTTCTTTAAAAATGATGGACTTAGCATGTTTGACATCAACGCAAATATCCACTACCTTTTTCCCATAGCAAGCAATATTAGTCTATATCCATTAGCAGGATTTACATACACTAACTGGCATTTGGATTTAGGGAAAGCAGGCGATTACGATGTCAGTGGAAGTGATGGAAAATTTGGAGTTAATTTAGGAGCAGGTATGGAGTTTGACTTAGACAAAAACTGGAGTTTAAACTTTGATATTAAATACCAATTAATCAGCGACCTAGACCAAGCCGTATTCAATCTTGGCGTAGCCTATAATTTCTAGTTAATAGCCAAAGAAGGATAAAGTTGTTTTTAAATGCACCTTTATCCTTCTCCACCTTACAAAGAACATACCTGCTCTACCTATTTTTACACTAATCTACAATATGGCATACCATGAATAACATACGACAACTCACAAAAGATGAATACCCAAAAGCCATCGAACTATCTTGGCAAGTTTTCACCATCACCGGCAAAGAAGATTTCAACAATGAGGGATTGGAATTTTTCAAAAGCTTTATTTATAACAAAAAATGTATAAACGAAATCATATTTTATGGTAGTTTTGACAATGAAGCTCTAACAGGCATTTTAGGTATAAAAAGTAATGGTAAACATATCTCCCTATTTTTTATCAAGCCAGAATATCACAGGCACGGATTAGGAAAAAAACTTTTCCACTACGCCTCCACCCTCCATCCTTCCATTGAAACAACGGTTAATTCTTCTACTTATGCTATTCCTTTCTACCAGAGTTTGGGATTTGCTGTCGTAGGAGAAAAACAAAATTACCATGGGCTCTGCAGTACCCCCATGAGACGCTATCATGCTGTATTTGTACAAAAGAACAAGTACACACTACGTACTTGGCAAACAGAAGACGCTCATTCATTAGTTCAAGAACTGAATAACAAAAAGATTTGGGACAATTGCCGCAACGTATTCCCCCACCCTTACAGGCTAGAGCATGCGGAAACCTTTATTGACCTCATCCAGAAAAAAGAAGGCATTCATGATTTTTGTATTGAAGTTAATGGAAAAGCCGTAGGCAATATCGGATTTACACCAGGCACAGATGTGGAATGCTTCAATGCCGAAGTAGGGTACGTTATCGGAGAAAAATATTGGAACCAAGGTATTGTAACCGACGCATTACAAGAAGCCATCTACCATTACTTCACTTATACGAATACAATACGTATATTCGCACTTGTCTTTGAACACAACCTTCCTTCCATGCGAGTATTAGAAAAGGCCGGCTTCAACAAAGTCGGAATAATGACAAAATCCATTTTCAAGAACGGTCGTTTCACCAATGCACATCTTTTCGAGTTGCTTAAAAACGTTTAGTATCCGGAAAATGCCAAAAGAACTTACAATAAATGTTATATTACACATATTCATCCTTTGTCCGAAAGACATAAACCCACTCCTTTCACAGTCTTTATCTGTATCCGTTCATCATCAGCAAACAATTTTCTAAGTCGAGTAACAAAAACATCGAGACTACGTGATGCAAAAAAATCATCCTCCGTATCCCATAGTCTTGAAAGAATAATATCCCGTCTCACTAGTTCATTTTTCTTTTTACAAAGCATCTGAAGCAATTTCGCTTCGCGTTCCGTCATTGTCTTTTGTACACACGACGAATGCTTTAATACTGCATGAACAGCATCAAATGTATAATTTTCACCAATCCGATAAATCTCACTTTCATTAGCGGCTCCCATTCCCCGCTTCATTTTCAACAAAGCACCAATATGCGCATCCAGTTCTTCGGCCAAAAAAGGTTTCTTAATATAATTATTCACCCCCAATTCATAACCTTTCACCACATCTTTAGGCGAAACCCTGCCCGAGGTAAAAACAATGGGAATAAATCCATCCGTTTCCCGAATACGACGTACCATTTCATAACCATCCATAACAGGCATCTCAATGTCTGAAATAATGATATCAAGATGTTGCTCCTTCCATATCTTCAGCCCTTCTTCGCCATTAGAAGCGGTCATCACCTCGTATCCACCTATCATATCCTCCAATCCACCACGAATAATATAACAAAGATTGGCATCATCTTCCACCAACAACAGTTTTATCATATCATCTTCCTCCTTAAAAAATATTTATTTCTTCTCCCCACTCGGCAAAAAAAGAAAAAATTCACTATACTCCCCTTCAATGCTTTCCACACACACTTTTCCACCATGCGCTTCAGCCACGCGGAAAACATAATTCAAACCCAATCCGAAGCCTGACGCACCGCCTTTACGGCTGCGGTCGGCAGCCGAAGCACGCTCGTACTTCTCGAAAATACGACTCTGGTCCTTCAACGGAATACCTATGCCGTTATCTCTTACCTTTATCAAATAAAAGTTATAGTCCTGACGCAAGGATGAAATCTGTATGTCCACCTCTTCACCTGAATATTTTATAGAATTATCTACCAAATTACCGATAGCTTCTTTCAAGAATTCTTCATCAGCATATACCCATTCCGATTCCAAATGAAGAGAGAAATGTACTGGTTTATCTGCCTTAGCAGTATATTTCTCAATAAGATCCTCTAACATCGGACGGAGTTGTATCTCCTTTTTCCAAAGCCTCAATTGAGCATTTTCCAATTTTGACAGCGTCAGCACTTTGTTAGTCAGTGACAATAAATGTTCACTCTCGTCCTCCAATATCTGAAAATGCTTCTCGCGTTTATCCGGAAAAATATCCAACTTTCCTGATTTCAACATTCGGGTCCCCATCAAAATACAGGCAAGAGGAGTCTTCATCTCATGAATCATGGCGTATGAGAAATCCTCACGCATCCTAGCTATTTTATTCTGATGAGCAATAATACGAATCTGATAAACAAGACAATAGACGATCATTGCCATCATCAAGACAGTAGCAATGAGGAGCAAGGTCATCTGCTGGAAAATAACCCAATAAGGATTAACAATAAAAGCCTGAAGATTCTCCGTACATTTATAATTGATAGGTTGTAATCCGGTTTTCAACAAGCCATAATCCCCTACCTGTATGGAACGGGAACTTCTAAGAATATTCCCCAGCGAATCTGTCACACAAGTTATTACTTCTGCATCCAATCCTTCGGCAGCAAGGCCTGTCCGATAAATAGAATCTAAACTTGACAAAGAAACAGACAATTTATAATCCCTCTTGACAATCTCTTGCATGGAAACCTGCATATTGGACATCAACCATTGGTTCACATTTTTATCACCTCTGCCATCCTCAAAAAAATCATAATCTTCATCCAGATTTATTCTAACCATAATGGAAGTATCTTTGTCCTTATACTTCTTTTGCAAAGAATCTTGATATACTTCCATGCGATAAAACACCTCACGCATCGTTGCATCTCTAAATACTTCATTGCTTCTGAACTGTATACTTTCCTTAGTTAGCTTATAGGTATTTACAAGCCAAACGTACTGCAAACAGATGATTGCCAACAGTCCGATACAAGCTACCCAACGAATATGTTTGATTGTCATACACTTATATCCTATCCATACTTTGTTAACTTTATGTTAATATATTAAATTTATATCTATATTTATAACTGTTTTATTTTCAAAGATTTAATGATTTTACAAACATGAAACACAATTAATGCGACATACAATTTGCATACACATAGTGTATTTAGAAGAAAATAGAAACAAATATTTGTAAGGGAACGTTTCACTCTCCGGGTAAAAAATCTCCTGTGTTCGTTTCGTTCGTACGGTATTTTACCCTTCGCCCTTGACAAATACTCTGTTCTTTACTGACAGGTGTTTAGGAAAAAAGAAAAAAATGTTGTTTTTCGGTGGGGTGTCCGTTTTGTCATTTTGTTACCGGAATTTGTTCGCATAATGGAAGAACCGCACCGACCAGTCGGGTACGTAATATCATTTTGTAATAATTAGCGGGCTGTTTTTAGAGTGTGTCATCCCGATATTGGTTTTTTGCTTTTAGATATAGAAATTCAAAGGGGGTGTGTCAAAATTGCCCACCTCTTTTTTTACGCACAAAGAAGGTGCATCGCGCATTACGACACACCTCCTTTCATGTGCTCGCTTACTCTTCCATCTCAACAATATTTTCAAAATATATCTTCCAGTCTGATTCTGAATAAGCCATACCAGTTCCGGCAGGAACATACAGCGTAGCCCCTTTAACCAAATCTGCGCTGAAAGAACCATCAACCACCCCATGCAGTTTAGGAGGGACAACGGCGTAGCATCGCAATTGTCTTATCGGTGCATTATGGAATGCTATATCTTCTATAGAAGCCACCCCACTGCCTAATGTGACATTGGTGAGAAGAGAGCAGCCGGAAAATGCACCTGAGCTTATTGTTGCAATATGATTGGGAATGGTAATGCGGGTTAAAGAACTGCAATCGCTAAAAGCAAACCATTCCAATGAAACAACACTATTGGGAATGGTGACTTTGGTTAGATTGACACTAAGTTTGAATACACCTTCCCCTATGAAAGTTAGACCATCAGGCAGTGTGACATTGGTAAGATTTGTACACTTGCTAAAAGCGTCATCGCCTATTTCAGTTACACTGCTGGGAATGATGATATCGGTCAGTCCCGAGCACTGCCAAAAAGCCGCATGTCCTATCGATGTCACACTTTCAGGAATCGTGACGCTGACAATACCCGGGCGTTTCTGAAATGCATATTCTTCAATAACCGTAGTTCCTTCTGCGATGGTCACGCGAACATCTTTGCAGTTAGAACCTATCGGATTTTCTATTTTAGTCAAAAAACGCCCCGGTATGGTTATATCAAGTCCAGTACAGTCGGAAAAAGTCAGCATACTCATTGATTCCACATTGTCCGGAATAGTAATGGTGAGTCCATTGCAGCCACTGAAAGCGAATCCCTCAATGGTGGTCAGGCTATTGGGCAACTTGACACTTGACAATTTCTCACAGCCATAAAAGGCACTGTGTCCTATTGTTGTTACACCTTCCGGCAAATCAATACGGGAAAGACTGGAACAACCCCAAAAAGCACTGCGCGCTATTGTTGTCACACCTTCTGGTAGGACAATATCAGCAAGACTGGAGCAATACTCGAAAGCCGCCATTCCTATCGTTTTGACACTATTCTCGTAGATAACCACTTTGTTAAGAGAGTGGCACGAGGAAAAAGCACGGTCATCTATTGATGTGACACTTTTAGGCAGTAATATCGTCTGTAAACCGCGGCTGGTAAACATACGTTCGCCAATGGTGTTCTCCGTTGGCAAATACTCCTTTCCTGATGAGTTGGGGAGATAATATTCTCCATCCGCTACGATATTCGCCTCGGTCATATCCAAATAAACCAATTTCCCTTCCGTGTTGGCGTGATTATATGTTCCCGCCATTTCACGGATAAATGCAATGTCCTTTCCTCCTAAGTTTCCGGAAACTTCCAGTTCCTCAACATTCAGTTTTTCTGATTCTGCAATATAGTCAGACAATGTGCCGGCCTTTTCTACATGAACCTTCACCCTCTTTCCTTTGGCGGACTGGCTGACGGTCAAAGTCTCTTCAATCCCGCTGGTGGTATTCTTGAAAACAACTTCTGCTGTTCGCGAAGTTTCACCCGTATTCTCAGCTATCTTCAAATACTTTTTATGCGTTGACAATCCACGGGTGGAAGTCTCGCTTATCCACTCTACATCCGGAAGCTGCATCTCAAAGTCCACGTTTGCGTCAATTTTCACTTCAACCGTACCGCCTTCACTGCCGACCTTCACCTCTTTCTCTGAAATGATGATGGCATCTTTCTGCGCTTGCAGGATGGTCAGTGTGTCAGCTATGCTGCTATCCGACTTGTCACGGTATATGATTTCAGTTTTCCTGCCGTCATAAGAATCATTGGGTGCAACAGTATAATGCAGTGTGTGGCTGGACATGCCGCGTGTCATGGTCTCCTTTATCCAATCTACAGAAGGCATGACGACCTCATAATCACAATTGCTTCTCAGTTCCACCGTAATCTCTTCCCCTGAAGCGCTTACATGACAGTCGTTCTGGCTCAAAAGAATTATGGAACCACCAGCTTGGTAGATATGTACCGTTTCCGTTAAGGAACCGTCTGAAAAGATTATGCTTCCCTCACGTTTTTTACCGTCTTCGTTCATGGCAACAGTGTAACTTTTTGTCGTGGTGGACAATGCCCGGGTACTGTTGCTCTCTTTTATCCAGTCTTTGCATTCCTCACCGATAGTTGCGGTATAGCTGACATTGGATTTCACTTCTACTGTGACAGTTCCTCCCGCTTGGTCCACCTCAAACTTGTCATTGGTAAGCAGGAGGGCATCCTTCTGTTTTTGGGAAACCACAAAGCTTTTGACTTCCGCACCCGCCTTTAAAGTGACTGTCACACTGCGGTCGTCATAGGTTTCGTTTGGGGTTGTGGTGACCTTTATAGTGTGGCTACCTGCATTCCCACTTGTAGGGGCAACGGTGCACCAAGGGACTCCCCTGTTCCGTGTGGAAGCTACGCTTACTACCCATGCAGTGTTTGTCGTAAAGGAGAATGTCTGTTCGCCTGCTCCTTCTGTAAAATTCATATTTCCCTGCTCAAAATCGATAATGTTCTCAGATTGTTTCGGGGCGTTGTCATTCTCTTTGCTGCAAGCTGTAAAGAATATGCATAACGGCAACAGTATGAATAAAATAGATATTTTTTTTCAGTTTCATACTTTTTGAATTTAATATTTCATTGTGATATTCCAATAACTTTCAGGTTCCTGAAGAGTTTTATTTGTTAAATTACGAAACTTATCGCTCGATGTGAATATAGATGAATCCCTATTAGATTTTGCGATACTCTGTGAGTTCATAATCTTCATAAAAGATTCCGTCTTCTGTGTATTTATCTGTTGTTTCGATTATTAATTGAGAGTCTGTTAATGTTTTTACTTTTATCAATTCTGATTCGTTATTGTCGGTTATTGTAATTATTCCATTACTATAACTCCATTTACCTTCATCGAACCAATCCCATTTGTCTGTATGGTATTCAGCACTCTTACATGTCCCATCTTCTTTGAAAACCAATTTAAAACCAACCAAATCATTACCTTCATCTTTGCCTTCATCTACGATCTCTCCGTTTTCCTTATACTGATAAGTGCAAGATATTCTTTCCCAAGTACCTATTAAGGCGGATGAAGATTCGGGGGCTTTTTCGTCATCATCGGAACATGCACTAAAACCGAAAGTCATAATAGACATTAATCCCAACAAAAATAAAAAATAAGTTTTTTTCATAATCCTTAATTCCGCAACACTTTGATTTAACTTTATTTATAAGTTCCTGAGCAACAAAAAGTTGCTCAGGATTTTGC
>PPYE01361758.1_pt1 | contig 11857 bp, 5 predicted proteins | sample 1559881 | NCBI WGS metagenome assembly PPYE01 (sample SAMN08240022, study PRJNA423297) | Human gut metagenome, whole genome shotgun sequencing project.
CCCCATCAACTTTACCAAGCCATTGATATCATGAGGCACAAAGAAAGTGTAATTCCATGCATTACCTTCATGGAAACCGGGACTAGGTGCAAAATTAGCTCCTTCTTTCGGATCAAACGGTTCATAGAATTTGCCTTCTTTAGTTATCGGACGCAAGGTTCCGAAATCCTTGCTATAATAATTTTTATAGCCCATAGAACGTTTGCGGAACAATTTCGCATCTTCTTTCTTACCTAAAGCCTCCGCCAAGGTAGAAAGTGCATAGTCGGCAACATAGTATTCCAAAGCATGAGAAACCGAATTATCATACTGACTTTCCATCGGCACATACCCTTTGGACATATAATCGTCATTATCCGGACGCATCAGATTATCCTTGCCCGGAGTAGTGGCCGACTTATACATTCCCTTATAAGCTTCGTCAATGTCAAAGTCTTGCAATCCCTTCATCCAACTGTCTACCAGAACAGGAATAGAAGGGTCACCTTCCATCGTCAATGTTTCACGACCATACAATTCCCATTTCGGGAACCATCCGTGTTCCTTGTATATGCCCATCATGGTGTGAATCATATCCATCTGACGCTCCGGATATACCAAAGTCATCAACTGGTGATAGTTACGATAAGTATCCCACAATGAGAATACCGTGTAACGGTTACGGTTGGTGGTCAAAATCTTATCTCCCTCCATTTGTGGATATTGTCCGCTTACATCCTGCAAAATATTCGGATGAACCATCGTGTGATACATAGCGGTATAGAATACTCCTTTTTGCTCTTCCGTTCCACCTTCCACTTTGATACGGGAAAGATCATCGTTCCATTTCTTACGGGCTTCCGCACGCAGTTTGTCGAATGTTGTACCGAAAGGCTGTTCTTTTTCCAGATTCAAACGGGCATTCTCTATGCTGACAAAAGACACGCCCATACTGACTTCAATCACTTCTTCCGCTGTGGTATCGTAAGTAAACCACACTCCTATATCATCTCCGCTTATTTCTTTTGTATAAGCAGTATAGAGTTTGTATTTACCGGCCGTATCATCCCATTGCGCCTCCACACCCATCGGACGCATCATTTTCCAATAACCGCGTTTTGCCGGTACTTTGTTGATACGCATTACAAAATAGATAGGAAATACCGCCTGAGGATTATAACAGAAAGTTCCCAACAATTTGGTACCTTCAATCTCACGGTCGTTTACAAAACGAACGGTAGCACCACTCTCATTGGTCAATCCCTCTCCCAGATTCAACAAGATATTGCTTTGTCCGGCAGGAAAAGTAAAGCGTGCCATACTGGTACGTGGAGTGGCAGTCAGTTCACATTTCACATTGTATTTATCCAGTATATTGGTATAATAACCCGGATTTGCAGTTTCACCTTGATAGAAGCTTCCATAATTATGATAATCCACATCCAGTTTGCCGGTGGTAGGCATTAATAACAATGATCCCAATTCCGGACAGCCTACCCCGCTAAGATTAACGTGCGCAAAGCCGGTAAGATATTTATTATTGAATTCGTATGGAGTGGACCACCATTGCTTGTCTTTATCCTTATCCCCTTCGGGAACCCCCATCACATTGAAAGGAGTCACCGACATCATTCCATGAGGGGTTAATGCTCCGGGGTTTGTCGTACCGTAATTAGTAGTACCCACAAAAGGGTTTACATAATCTACCGGCTCTTTCTGTGCTGCCGCAGAAAAAACTGAGATACAAGCCAGAACAGCCGATAACAAAATTTGTTTCTTCATGCTATTTGTTGTTTATATAAGTTCTATTATTTCACTACAATTTCATCTGTAAACAAGAAACCTCCGAATTCGCCCGAAGATGCCTGATAACGTATGTAACGTGCTTTGGCATTTCCTTCCCAACCAAAGTTGATGAAAGTCACTTTGTCATCCTTCACTACTTTATGCTCCATGCGCTTCAGTTCCGTAAACTCCTTACCATCATTGGAAACGGAAATGATCACTTCTGAAGGCATAAAGACTTCAGGTCCACACACCTGCATAAAGTCTGCTCCAACAGAATGAATTTCTGTTTCTTTTTCCATATCAATGGTCACATCCATTCTTTTCTTGTCTATAAAACCTTGCCAACGCCTGTCACCATAAGTCCAGCCTCCGATCACACCATCTACCAAGGCACTGTCACCACCGGCCGAATAGCCGGGATAATAAGCGGCATCCGGTCCGTAAGCCACTTTCTTACCTACTGCCAAATGAAATGAATAAACTTTGGACAAAGGCAGATAGCCTCCTATTGCTTCCGGCTGGGAATCAGGAGCATCCTGATAAGAATCAAAATAGCAGAACTCACCCGGACTCATAATAGCCATGTGGCCGGAATCAACCGCTTTCATTCCCCCTTCCGTGCCACGCCATGACATGACAGTGGCATTAGGTGCCAAACCACCTTCCAATATTTCATCCCAACCCAATAATTTACGTCCGTGGGCATTCAAAAAGACCTCAATACGATGAATCAGATAACTCTGTAACTCGTTCACATCTTTCAAGCCTTCTTTTTTCATACGTGCCTGGCACAGTTTGCAAGTGGGCCATGAGGCTTTACCTGCCTCATCCCCTCCTATATGAATATATTCGGACGGGAAAAGTTCCATTACCTCTGTCAACACATTTTCCAGAAACTCAAAAGTCTTTTCATTACCGACACAGAAATCGGCTTGTTTGTAAGGTTCGTGTGTACAAGACAACTCAGGATAAGCAGTCAGTACTTCTTCCGAATGCGCAGGCATCTCTATCTCAGGAATAACAGTAATAAAACGTTCCTGAGCGTATGCCACCAGTTCGCGGATATCATCTTGAGTATAATAACCTCCGTGAGCATCTTTACTGCCTTCTTCTTCATACCGTCGTCCGTTATTCCACCATTCTTTCCAGGTAGGAAACTCACGCCATGCCGCAAATTCTGTCAGACGGGGATATTTTTTTATTTCAAGACGCCAGCCCGCAGCGTCAGTAAGATGCAGATGCAGACGGTTCAATTTATAATATGCCAAAGCATCCATCTGCTTTTTTATAAATTCCTTATCGAAGAAATGACGGGAAACATCCATCATAAAGCCACGATAAGCAAAACGGGGTTCATCTGTAATGACTCCTGCCGGCAATCCTTTTTCATCAACCATTTGCAGCATAGTCTGAACTCCATAGAACAATCCTGCCCCGGAAGTTGCACGAATAAGTACCTGATCAGGAGTTACCGTCAGAACATATCCCTCGGAAGAGTTTACCTCCGGCAGTTCCGCCACTTGTTTCAAGACGACATTATGTCCCTCTTCTGCTATTACCGGTTTCAAATTCATGGAAGAAGCCACCAGATAATCTTCCAAAATCTTCTTGTCCCCCTCAGACGCATCTATATATAACCCTGTTTCCGAATTCAATGAAAACACTTCCTGCTGTAATTCCACCTTTAATGGTGCGGGAATAACAGAAAGTGTGCGTTGCTCTTCTTTCGTGCAACTTGCAAACAGCAAGCCCAATGCAACTTCCGCCAATATAATAAATCTTCTCATCTTCTCTTTTCTTTAATTCTATTAATTTCATTAGTACGAATGCCCGGTTTCAATTCTCCATTAATAATGTAATGAAATCCGTCCTGCGAAACTATTACAGCTCCGGCACGCGCACCTTGTTCATATTCGCCTAATGTAGTCCATTTATCCGTCTGCGGATGATAGAGCAGCAGGTTTCTATTAAACCGATACCACTCTACAGGATGTGACAAATATTCTTTTCCCGCATAAATACCTTGCAGAGCTTTTAAGAATATATCCTTATCAACTCCTCCGGCACACAATATCATACCCTCGCCAAAAGAGGTTCCCATTCCACCACCTAAAGAGATCTCATTACCTTCCGCATCATACGGGGTGGCAACCGATGACCATTCTTTCGTTTCCGGAGAATACATATATCCATCTACTGACAAAGAAGCCTGATGCCCTTCAACAGCCGGGGCAAATCCCCCCCACACATAAAGTTTTCCATCTTGTGCCACGCAAACAGATTGTACTCTGGGTTCACCCGGAATATCTGTTTCTCTTTTCCATCCTCCAGACAAATCCGACAGATCAAGCATGTACATGGCCGAGGATGGAATGCCATTTACATTTCCACCGACAATATATAGTGAATGTCCTACTAATGCACCTGCCATATTATCCATAGTTACAGGCAAAGAGGGCAAAGTATCTCTTTTCAAGGTGTCTTTTTGCAAAGATAAAAGAAAAACATCAGACAAGCTGTGTGTTGCCGTAGTCCCTCCAACACAAATTAACCCTTTTTCAGTAGAAATAGTGACTCCATAAGCTGCTGCCTGAGGCAGTTGGCCTATTTTCTTCCACTCAAAAGCCGTATCATTTGACAAAGGGGCGATATATATATCCCGATAATAAGCTTTTTTTCCTCCATCGGCTACCGGTATATCAGGGAAATTACAACCTCCGGCTATCAGCAAATTTCCTTCAATCACTCCCGCATATAATGCAGAAACTCCCTTAAGAAAACCGGTATTCTCTGTAGGGAACCCATGCATTTTCTCAAGAGATATTTCAGAAGCATCCGATTGACCGCTACAAGCAGCCATTGTCATCATGCCCAGTATCGCATAAACGCCATATATTATTTTTCTGATCATGTTTTCATGGTGAAGCAAATAATAAAAAGTGTGCCAAAAGCAAATCAGCCATCCCGCTTGCCCCAGAAACGGATTGCACCAACGCAAACACAGCATTCCTTACGCATATGGACGGAGGCATTCCACCTCACGCCCAACGGTACTCTATCACACTTTTGGCACACAGTCATTATTTGAATATAACTATCAATTTAATGAAATTTCATCAACAAACAAGAAAGCCGGATTTCCTTTGCCACCGTGCCAAGCAGGAATGCTATGTTCCGCTAAAGCGGTCACTTTCACATAACGAGCAGTCACCGGATCGAAAGTCAACGTATGGTTGAACACTCCATTCTTGTCATCCTGCTTCATTGCCGGATATTTTTCTGAAGCAATTTCCTTAAAGTTCTTTCCGTCTTCGGATACAGCTACAGAAAAAGCACGGGCATCAAACACCCAGTCACCTTTTTCCACACAAGTAGAAATAGAAGCGCTGCTGATTTCTGTCGGTTGCTGCATATCAATAACTGCTTCCATATCATTTTTATAGAAAGCAATCCAACGGCCCGTCTTATAGTTACCGTTACCTTTCAATCCGTCCACCAAAGTGGGAGCGCCTTTGAATTCATATTGCTTGTTTACCGGTTGCAACATAGTGACAGGTTTCATACTAGCCTTGTTAAAAGCAATTTCCTCTGTAACCACACGGCTATTTCCTGCAGGACGTACAGTAATCGCTTTAAAAGTACAATTCTGTTTCAATTTCAATGTTTCCGTATACAACTGGGAAGCAGCGGAAGGTTCCGTTCCATCCAAAGTGTAATAGATAGGACTATTATCAATAGTAGACAAAGTAACATCCAGCGTACCATCTTTCGGATTAGGAGTAAATACAGCATTTACATCAAAGACATGCTTGGCATAATTATATTTATAAACATCATAAATATCTACCAACTGAGGCAAACGCTTCAAGAAACCTTCATAGTTTTTCTTTTCCGGCATGGTCCACTGAATTTCAGACAAAGCAGCCATACGGGGTAATTCCATATATTCTACCTGACTGTAGGTAGGAATGTATTCAGTCCATAAGTTGGCCTGTACGCCAATGATGTATTTCTGCTCTTCCGGAGTCAGATCAGCCGGCATCGGCTCATAGTTATATACTGTTTCAACGGGTACATATCCACCAATAGCCTCAGGTTCATTAGCAATATCCTTGGTTTGGTAATAGTCGAAATACAAATAAGTATTAGGAGTCATAATTACATCATGTTTCTGTTTTGCGGCTTCAATACCTCCGGCAACACCACGCCATGACATTACAGTGGCATTGGGAGCCAATCCGCCTTCCAGAATTTCATCCCAACCGATAATCTGACGTCCGTGTCCGTTCAGGAACTTCTCTGCATGATTGATAATGAAACTCTGCAATCTTTCCTCGGCAGTATGATTCTTGTCAGACTTAAGACCTAAAGCCTTGATACGAGCCTGGCACTTTGGACATTTTGCCCAACGTACCTTAGGACATTCGTCACCACCTACATGAATATATTCTGATGGGAAAATCTGAATAATTTCCCCTAATACATCTTCAATGAATTTCAAGGTTTCATCATTTCCTGCGCAAAGCACATCTTCTGATACCCCCCAGATTTTCCATACTTCGTACGGACCACCAGTACAGCCCAAGTTAGGATATGCAGCCAAAGCAGCCTGCATGTGTCCCGGCATATCAATTTCCGGTATAACCGTAATATGACGTTCGGCAGCATAAGCTACAATTTCTTTTGCTTCTTCCTGTGTGAAGAATCCACCATAAGGCTTGCCATCATATTTTCCCGAGTTATGTCCGATAACCGTTTCCGCTCTTTTAGAACCTATTTCAGTCAGTTCAGGACGACTCTTGATTTCGATTCTCCATCCCTGGTCTTCAGACAAATGCCAGTGGCTTGTACAGCCAATGACTTTCCGGTAAGATCTTTGATATAACTTGCCAAAAATTCAGCGTTCTTTTGCATTTTTTCATTGCCTTCCGGATACATTATCTTAGTTCCATTTGACAAAATAAACGGAGCAGCCTGATCCATTACCGAAATTTCCTGCGGTAACGGAATTATCTGATAATTTGCTTCTTTCACTTCTGTGTTACAGGATAAAAGCATAAAACCTGCCATTGTCAGCCCTGCAAGGCCCATTAAAGTTTTCATAATAGATATTAATTGATTAGTTAGTATCACTTAATTGCTTAATAGTTATATCAACCTTTTCATTCTTCTTCAGTTTATCTGAAGTAATAATCACTTTCTTTGTCTGTCCCGGCAACAAGTCAAAGAAGTTGTCAGTAAATCTCGCACCCTGAACAGGAATCTCTATGAACACATCCCTGGCCAGCTGTCTGGCAGACAGAGTCACTTCATATTTTCCATCCATCGGCTTCACTTTATAGCGGATCTCGGTCTTCGGAAGCTCCTGATCTTTTGCGTGGTTAAAGTAATAAATTTCTTCGGATAAAACCTCACCTTTCTTATTTTTTAATGTCATTAGAAGAAAAGTATTTTGAGGACTTGTTGTCATACCTGCATAAGGTTCCTTATAATATAAGGTGGAAGCATTGGCCGGAACCTCGCCCTTGATACTCTTTTTAGTCAGAACCTTTCCATTAAAATCCATCACACGCAACAATAAAGTCACCTCTTTATCCGCTTCCAGTTTGTCCGACATAACATAAATATTCAAATCCTCCCCTTCCTTGACAGCATCTACCAATACCGGAGCAAAAGCTCTTTTTGCCTGATAATGCAACGCTTTCCAATTGCCATAATAATCAATGCTCGACCAGGAAACGACCGGCCAGCTGTCATTCAGCTGCCAATATAAAGTTCCCATACAATAGGGACGGTTACGACGATGGGCTTCCAAACCCTGGCGCACTCCTACCCCCTGCAAAACCAAACCCATATAAACCAACTGATCGAAATCTTCAGGCACTTTATAATACAGTCCCATAGTCTTCTTGATGAGGAAATTACCGATAGTGGCTTTTTGATGAGCATTCATCACCTCCGATTCCAATGCATAATCTTCCGGTGAGGCAAAAGTAGCAATCGTCTTCATTTCAGGAAATGCCTGAAAACCAAACTCACTCATAAAACGCGGAATTTCCGTATCCAGACTTTCAAACGGTTTCTGACCATACCAGATACCCCAATTATGGCTGTCTGCAATCTTCCAACTTTCGGGACGTCCCCAATTGGCCTCGTACGGAGAACCATGCATATAGAAACGGTCCGGATCAAGTTCAGCTACTTTACGAGGCAACAACTCACGGAAAAGTTTGTCATAGCCCTGCTTCATTCCTTCCATAATACCGGGATCAGTGTATTTCTTATCCCATCCCCAGTAGCGCATACCTTCATAAATTTCATTGTTTCCACACCACATAGCCAGACTGGCATGGTTCCGTAAACGCTTGATATTATATTCCGCCTCGGCCTCTACCCGTTTCATAAAAGCAGGATCGGACGGATAAGTAGTGCAGGCAAAAATAAAATCCTGCCAAACTAAAATTCCATTCTCGTCCGCCGCCTGATAAAAAGCATCATCCTCATAAATTCCTCCACCCCATACACGAATCATATTCATATTGGCATCTTTCACATCCTTGAACAACTGGCGGTAACGTTCTTCAGTAATGTTAGGCAGCAAAGCATCATCCGGGATAAAATTCGCGCCTTTGGCAAACATAGGTTCACCATTGACTACAAAATAGAAGGATTCTCCCTGATCGTCTTTTTCTTTCACCACCTTTATTGTACGGAGTCCGATACGCTCTTTTTGAGAAGCTATCACTTTACCATCCACCTTTATTACGGCTTCAAAGTCATACAATGCAGGTTCCCCCCAACCATTAGGCATCCATAAATGAGGCTGCCGTATCTCTATGGGAAGAAGAATATGGTTTGTTCCCGGCTGCAATGTCACCTCTTTCTGTTCGGTTACCTTTTCACCCTCCTTATAAGAATAAGCAACGGTTACTTCCGCTTTCTGAGGAGTTGCAGAAACACTGTTTACAGTCAGGCGGTTTTCAACTTTCGCCAGATCTTTTGTTACCGAAGCCTGACGTACATAGTAATCATCAATGCGTGCCACATCATAGAAAGTCAGTGTCACAGGCCGCCAAATACCACTGGTTACCAAGCGGATTCCCCAATCCCAGCCATAACTGTAAGGCGCTTTACGGCTATAGATACTAACCCGCTTATCACTATGATCATTATCAGCAGGATAATCAAAACCATTGGTTTCCCATTGGGGTAAAGTTTGCTTGACAGGTGAATGAAACAGAATCTGCAAATGGTTTTCTCCCTTCCGCAACACCTCTTTTACCGGAAGAGTATAGCCGACAAACATATTGTCCGTACGTTCCAACAAAGAGCCGTTCAGATAAATATCCGCATACGTATCCAACCCTTCCAAAATCAACAAGGCAGCATCCCGCGAGAGTTGCTCATCCGTCACATTAAAAGTAGTTTTATAAACCCAGTCCTCATTCTCTACCCACTGCACTTTTTGCTCATTCATCCCATAAAATGGATTGGGCAGCTTATTATGAGAAATCAAATCCTGATGCACCGTTCCGGGCACCGTAGCCGGCAACCATTCATTCCGGCCGACCTGGGCGAACTCCCATCCCTTATCAAGACTCAGACTCTCTGACTTCTTATACTCCTTTGCACTGAGCATCATCGGAAAGCATCCTAACATCATCAAAACTTTTAATGTTTTCTTCATCTTACCTATCTTTATTAATTTATATACTATTCAGCCCGGAATGTGGATGCAGGCAAACCGGCGCCATTTACCAGATTGGCACGGGTAAATGGCTGCCATCCGTAACGAACCGTTTCCGGCTCTTTCACCTTGTCACTCCATACTTTTATTTTACCGTTTTCAACAACAGCCTGTGCCGGATAAAATAATCCATCATCACCTGCCACTTCGAATGTACGAAGCGGTTTCCCATCCGAAGTGGACAACCCCTCCGCATAATCAAAAGAAATATAAGCCGCACCTCCACTAAATACGACCGATTTATAAAGCGGTCCCGAAGGAATGACATTTTTATATCCGTATGTTTTATTCAAAGCCCATGCAGCCAACCGTTCACCGACTTCTCTTTTCTGTTTGGGGTGTACGTCCAATGAGTCTCCCCTATCTGAACTGACAGCCATACCGGTATGAGGAATCTCCGCCATCAAACGACGCTGGCTATCACGGAACCAAGTCCATGACGGACGGTCTATACTGGACAATTGGACAAAATAGAATGGAAGTTCCGCATCCCCCCAATTCTTGCGCCAACTTTCCACCAACAATCGTCCTACAGGGACTTGCAAACTATCCTGCAATTTCTTTCCGAAATAGTAAGCCACCGCCGAGAAATTACCGGCTGTTTCAGGCGAACAAACTGTCCACCGTGTATCCTTATAATATTGCAGATGATTCAATGAATCGAGTACCGAAGCATCCCACTCCACCGCATCCGTACGCCAACGGGCTTTCATATCATATAAACGGATATTGCTATTTGCAGCTTGAGGAACATCTTGTGCGGCAGTCGCACTCCAATTCAGATAAAACTCCATATTCGATTGTCCGGAACAGAGCCACACTTCTCCCGCCAACACATTTTCATAGACCAGTTTCCGTTTTTCTGTAGAAACAGTCAGCGTATATGGACCGCCCGCCTTCAATGGCCGGACATCCACCGCCCACTTTCCATCTGCTCCCGTCACAGCCTGAAGTTGCTGCCTGTCTATGGAAACAGTTACTTTCTCACCGGCATCCGCTTTTCCCTGAATAGTCAGCAGACGTCCATGCTGCAATACCATATTGTCCGTATAAATTTCCGGCATTTGCAAACCGCCAAAATCACCGGTTATGCCTTCATACACCGTTTTTGCCAAGACAGCCGCACCTTCCTTATCAGGATGGACAGCATCGGGCAACATAAAAGGATATGGATATAAAGGTGCATGGAAATCTATCAACTGTACTTGTGCGTATTTCGCTATCGTTTCTATAGCCAGCTGAATCTCATCATGCCAGTCGCGTGTGCCGGACTCAAACCGCGGATGGCGGTCGGCAATCGGAGTCAGACGGGCAATCAAAATACGACATTCAGGATTCGCCACTCTGAACGAATCAATCAGTGCACGATAATCCGCTATAAAAAAATCACGGTAATTGGGCCAATCACGCGGATCTGTATCATTCACTCCTAAATGAATAACCACTACATCACCAGCAAAAGCCAATGCATCCTTAAACTCTTTCTGTTGCATAAAAGGCCGGTGTCCCTTGTTCAGCAACGTAGCTCCCGGCTTTCCAAAACGCTCCACCGTATACCCTTCACCCAGCATTTGCTGTAACCGGGCAGGATAGGACTCCTTATCAGGATCGGATACACCTATGCCATAGGTAATGCTATTACCTACACAAGCAACCTTCACCCGCTTCCGTGCAAATGAAACGGTACAAAGAAACAAACATAAAATCAGTATTAATGTCTTCTTCATTTCTGGTCAACATAAGGTTTTACAATATCACGCCACAGCAAGTATCCCTTTCCTAATAAATGTAATCCGTCATTAGTATATACTGGATTCATCTTGCCTGTCTCTTTCTCCACAAAATGACTATACAAATCAATATAGGCAGCTCCTTCCTTTACCGCCAATGGTTCCAACAAATCATTAATTTGTTTTACCACCTGCCAGCGTGATGTATGCCCGTTAAACATACCGTAACAATCATTCACCGGCAATACACTTTGCAAATATAATTTTGTTTTTGGAGATTCTTGCTTTATTTTCCGAACAATCATACTTATTTCTGAAATAATTTTATCCGCAGACGTTCCCCGAGAAACATCATTGATACCGATCAATAAAAAAATCTTTGCCGGTTTTCCCTTTACAATCGGATCCAAACGGTCATATACCCCCATACAGATATCTCCACTGATACCCCTGTTCTTCACATTCTTATTTTGGAACAACTCAGCCCACTCGCAACCGTTGGTAATACTGTTCCCTAAAAAAATAATATCTTTTGAAGTAACCGGAAGTTCTTCAAACAAAGTCGCTCTCTGCTCATAAAAAGTAGAATACTTGCGTTCCTGAGCAAACTGGG
>PPYE01385604.1_pt1 | contig 11855 bp, 10 predicted proteins | sample 1559881 | NCBI WGS metagenome assembly PPYE01 (sample SAMN08240022, study PRJNA423297) | Human gut metagenome, whole genome shotgun sequencing project.
TAACTGTTTTTCGGATTCCTTCCTGTGCTGCCTTCACATCGTCAGCTTCTTCTACATTCCAGACTCTTCTTGCATACTGCGCAAATCTGGCTGGTTTTGCATCATATACATAAGTTGCCCATGCTCCCCAGACAGCGGATAAACTTGCTCCATGTGCAATATCAAACTTCGCACTCAGTTCATGTCCTAACTGATGCACTGCAAAGTCTTTCTCAGCTCCAAGTCCTGTAATTCCGTTGTGTGAAAGACTTCCTGCCCACATGATCTCACTCATCGCATTATAATCGTGTGAATCCTTGATCGCAACCGCACCATTTCTGATCACTGTACGAAGCAGACCTTCTGCAATCTCATCTGTCAGTTCATTATTCTCTGTCTGTGTAAAATAACGATCCAATGTATGCATCATAATATCCACAATGCCGCATCCTACCTGATACTTTGGTAATGTATATGTAAGTTCAGGATTCATGATCGCAAATGCCGGGCGGTTGAAATCTGTGGAAAGACCTCTCTTGATCTTCGTCTCTTCATTCGTAAGTACTGCTGAATCGCTTGTCTCACTTCCTGCCGCTGCAAGTGTTAATACAACTCCAACAGGAAGAGATTTCTTCACTGTCTGTTTCTTAGACCAGAACTCCCAGATATCTGTATCCGGATTCGCTGTTCCATGTGCAACAGCCTTTGAGGTATCGATCACACTTCCTCCACCTACTGCCAATACAAAGTCCGTTCCAAATTCAATGGATTTCTTCACTGCTTCTCTCGCAAATGAAAGCCTTGGATTCGGCTTCACGCCTCCAACTGTCATATATTCAAGATCGGCTTCTTCTAATGAAGCAGTTACCTCATCAAGTAATCCGCTTCTTACAACACTTCCTCCACCATAGACAACGAATACTTTGGAAGCTTTCAGGCTTTTCGCAAGTTCTCCTGCCTGCTTCTGTGTCTCTTTTCCAAAAATGATTCTTGTTGGTGTATACTGGGTAAATCCATGCATTCGCTCATCCTCCATCTGCCCATAAACAGGGGCAAAACTTGTATGTTACTGATTAATCTGCATCTCTTGTTAACTTCACAACGATCTCTTCTGCGATCTCTTCCACAGTCTTATAATCTGTGTTCACTACAACATCTGCTGCCGCTTCGTACTTTGGACGGCGTTGTTCCATCATATTAGAAATAAATTCAGTATTCTTATTCCCACGTAATAATGGTCTGTCATCATTGTCTTTGACACGCTCTAAGATCACTTCTGGAGATGCTGTTAATAAAACGACCTTTCCATTCTTCTTCATCTCAGCAACGTTCTCATCACGAAGCGCAACTCCACCACCACAGGAGATGATCTGGTTATTCTTCTTCTGAAGCTCAATCAAAAGGTTTGTCTCACAGTTTCTGAAATATGTCTCTCCATATTCTTCAAAAATCTTATTGATAGACATTCCTTCTTTCTTCACGATCTCTTCATCCATCTCTACCTGTGGAGATGCAAGGATCTTACTTAGATATGTAGAAACAGTACTCTTACCTGCTCCCATAAATCCGATCAATAAGATGTTATGTGTAAATAATGTCTTTGCCTGAATTCTTCTGCTGTTTTCTACAATATAAGTAAATATATCAAGAATCTCATCCTTATAGGTATTCTCATCCACATGTGTGAGCAGCATCTTACGCTGTCTCTTTTCCTGTTCTGGCTGAAGGATTGGCAATCCATTCTCTTTCTTGTAGACCATGATCTCTTTGATGATGTCCATTCTCTCTTCTAATACAGAGACAATCTTCTTATCACACAGATCTAATCTCTCTCTAATCTCTTCTAACTGACTCATCTTCTTGTTCTTTCCTTTTCTATACTAAATGTCCCCATACTTCTCAGATAACGAAGTGTGGTCTTGTTCAGTATATCATACATTCCTATATTTTTTCAATTCATTGCCTCTATAATTTAGGCAAATTCACTTTGATCTGTGATAAATGAAATAAAATCTTTCACAACCGGTGTCAGATATTTTTCTTTTTTTAGTACAAGATATATATATCGTTCGATCTCTGGTGATATGATCGGACGAACACACACATCCATTGTATCAAGAAGCGGAATCTTTGGAACAATCGCAATTCCAAATCCTGCTGCAACAAGCCCTGCAACAGAAGAATCTTCTTCCCCTTCATATGCAATCGTTGGTTGCCTTTTAATCCTTGAAAAACAACTGTCGATCACTGGCCTTAATCCACTGTTCTTTGTAAAATATACGTAATCATATTCAATTGTATCCAGAAGATCGATTTCTTCCTTTTGAGCCAATGGATGGTCCTTTGGTGTGATCAAAACCAGTTCTTCCTGACCAACCGGAATAAATTCAAGTTCATCTTCCCCTTCCACATAAGAAGAAAATGCAAGATCATATTTCCCATCTTTTAATTCTTCCACGATTTTCTTCGTCGTTCCCTGTCCAAATGAAAAATGAATATGATTCTTCCCTTTTTCTTCCAGATAACCTTTGATCAGATTTGGAATAAAATGACTTCCCAAAGTAAAGATATACCCCATATCAATAAATCCACCGCTGGTTCCTGATGTTTCTGTTACCACCCTTTTTCCTTCATCCAACATATCCAGCGACTGCTCCACATAACGTAAAAACAATGCTCCATATTTCGTTAATTTTGCATTTCTCCCCTGTTTTTCGAATAATTTCACTCCTAATTCACTCTCAAGACATGAGATCGCATGACTTAAACTTGGCTGCGTAATGGACAGCATATCTGCAGTTCTAGTATAGTGTTCTTCCTTAGCTAATGCCCGAAAATAGTACAAATGATTCAAATTCATAATCTATTCCCTTTCAATTCATAAAATTTATTTATGGATAGTATACCATATTCTTCATTGCATTTATATATCTACTTTGCTATAATTATTTTTAGAAAACTATTAAGCAAATTGGAGGATCATAATTATGGCAGCAAAGAATTTCCGTAAATTATTTGAACCGTACACAGTAAAATCTATGACATTAAGGAACAGAATTGTCATGACTCCCATTGGAACAAATTTTGCTGAGCATACCGGAGAAGTAAATGAAAGAATCATTGATTATTATAAACAACGTGCAAAAGGCGGAACAGGTCTGATCACGATTGAAGCTGCGAGTGTTTATTCACCACAAGGAGCAAGCGGATCATACCAGCTTCGTATCGACCACGATAATTATATTCCTGGATTATACAGATTATGTGAAAGCATCCATGACTGTGGATCTAAGATCAGTATCTTACTAAATCATGCTGGTTCTGCAGCGAATGGTAAGATAACAAACATCCAACCAGTATCTGCATCTGATATTCCATCCAGAGTTGGTGGTGATATTCCTCGTGCTTTAACAACAGATGAAATCTACACGATCGTTGATAAATTTGCTGAAGCAGCAAAACGTGCAGTTACAGCAGGATTTGATGCTGTTGAGATTCAGGCTGGACATGGTTATTTATTAAACCAGTTCTTATCTCCAACAACAAATGACCGTACTGATGAATTTGGTGGATCTAAAGAGAATCGTGCACGTTTCACTACATTAGTATTAAAAGCTGTTCGTGAGACAGTTGGTGAAAATATTCCTATCTTCTTAGGAATCAGTGCTGATGAACTTACTGAAGGTGGTAACACATTAGATGATACATTAGAGATCGTTGAATATTTCAAAGATTACGTTGATGTATTTGATGTTTCTGCTGGACTTACATGTTCTATCCAGTACCAGTATGATGCAGATTACCTTCCAGATGGATGGAAATCTTATATGTCTAAATCAATCAAAGAAAAGACTGGAAAGCCTTGTCAGACAAGTGGTAATATCCGTGAACCAGAAGTTGCAAACCGTATTCTTGAAGATGGTGAAGCAGATCTGATCGCAATCGGACGTGGACTGATCGCTGATCCTGAATGGGTAAACAAAGTTCAGTTTGGTAACACAGATGATATCAATCGTTGTATCTCTTGCAACAATGGATGTACAGCAACATTAGGTGATGAACCTATCCGATGCAGCATTAACCCTGCTCTTGTTTCAGGTTCCTTATATAAAGACAAGAAATTAAAGAAACCATGTAACGTTGTCGTTGTCGGTGGTGGTACTGCTGGTCTTGAAGCTGCATGCACAGCTGCTGAAGTTGGATGTGCAACTGTTCTGATCGAGAAATCAGGAGAACTCGGTGGACTTGCCAGACGTGTAGGAAAGATGCCTAACAAACAGCGTCTTGGATATTTCCCTCAGTACTTAGAACGTCGTGCAATGAAACTTAAGAACCTGTTTATCTGTAAGAATACAGAAGCTTCTATCGAATTTATCGAAGGTTTCAAACCAGATATCGTTGTTAACGCAACAGGATCCGTTCCTCTTCTTCCAAATATCCCTGGATTAAAGGAAAACTTAGAAGCAGGTAATGTATCTACGATCTTTGATCTGGTAGATCACGTAGATTCTTATCCAGAAGATTTATCTGGTAAGAAAGTTGTTGTGATCGGTGGTGGTAACGTAGGACTTGACGTTGTTGAATTCTTTGTTCCTAGAAAAGCTGATGTAACGATCGTTGAGCAGAAAGCTCACTTCGGTGAGAACCTTGACTTTATCACTAAGACTGGTTCTATCGAATTCATGAATAAGAATAAAGTAAATCAGTATCCAAATGCTTCTTTATTAGAAGTTAAAGATCACAGCTTTATTGTAAGACATGACTATAAAGATCTTGAATTAGACTTCGATTATGGATTTGTATGTCTTGGAATGCAGTCTGCAACTCCTTCTCTTCAGGAATTATACAACCACTTCATCTATGAAGGTGTTGAAGTACTTAATATCGGTGACAGTGCTCAGACACGTCGTATCATCGAAGGTGTAAAAGAAGGTCGTGACATTTTAGTTGCATTAGAACGTCAGGATTTCATCTAAGATCATAATTTTGATTTCAAACCTTTCTTTGAAAGATAAAAAATATATTGTAAATAATAAAAAACATGGACCAGATAACAAAGATCTGACCCATGTTTTTTATTATTTCATTAATGTTTTTTCTTACGGTACTGCCACAACACAATCTTTTCAAAATAACGCTTTATGACGATCTGGATCTCTTCTTTCGGATTCATCGGTGTTACAAGAATACTATGTATACCTGTTCTGTTCGCTCCATAAACATCTGTAAACAACTGATCTCCAACGAAGAATGTATTCTTCTTATCCGTTCCCATCAATTTCATTGCTGTCTCATATCCTTTGATCGATGGTTTATTTGCTTTGTATACATAATGTTTTCCACCAACTGCCTCGCAGAACGCTTTCACTCTTGGTTCTTTATTGTTACTTGTAAAACAATACTGCATCCCCATCGCATCCAGTCTCTTAAATAACTTCTTTGCACGTTCATCTGCTGGTGCATTGTGTGGTACTAACGTATTATCGACATCAAAGATCACTCCTCGATATCCTTCTTTGTAGTATCGTTCGAAATCAATATCATAAGTACTTCTGATATCTTCGGACGGGTAGAATTTCTGAAACATAATTTATCTTCCTTTTTACATCTTTACATTGTTCAATCTTGTTTATTTTATAACAGCTTTTTACAATTAGCAAGAAGAAAACAAAATATGAGACCAATTTTTTCAAAAATTCTAGTCTCATATCATTCATTTTATTTCTCTACACCACTTAAATATGCATTATAAATATCTTTTGAGATACTCTTCTTAATCGCATCATAAACTGGCCGTGCCTGCTTACGCATCTCTTTCTGTGTCTTTGCATCAAGTTTCACAATCTTTGTACCACTGTCTTCAATGGTTTTGATACGGTCTGCGATTCTCTTGTCAGATGCTTCTCTTGCATACACTTTCGCTGTCTGCGATGCCTGATTGATGATCTTCTGCTGGTCTTTTGACAGACTGTTATAGAATTCATCACTGACGATCAGCGAAATATAATGTGGCAGATGGTTTGTCTCTACAACATAATCCTGCTGTTCATATAATTTGCTGGAAACGATAACTTCGTAAGGATTCTCCTGTGCATCGATCGTTCCCTGCTGAAGTCCGATATAAACTTCGCTGAATGTCATTGGTGTTGGATTCGCTCCAAGTGTCTTCCAGAACTTCAAATGATAGCTGTTCTCCATCGTACGGATCTTCTGTCCTTTGAAGTCGTTAATACTCTTAACATTCTTATTGGTAGACATAACACGGAATCCCTGATCGGCATATCCAAGTAATTTGTATCCACCCTTCTGATATACTTTCTCCATCTTCTGATAGAACTCTTCATTATCAACAGCTGCTCTTGCCTGTTGGATCGTTGTAAATGCACTTGGCAGGTCAAATACTGCGGTATCTGGAAGGAATGTTACCTGTGGTGCAGTATTCTGTACGACAAATGGGATATCCCCATCTTTACAACTCTCAAGAAGCTCACGGTCTCCTCCGAGTATACTGTTTGGATAAACTTCGATCTTCATCTTTCCATGACTTAATCTGGAAACTTCTTTTGCAAACTTCTCTGCATAAAGCTGTGTTACCGTATCTTCCGGACTGGAAGTTCCAAGCGGCCATGCATATCTTTGTACTTCGTCTTTCTTTTGTTTCTTCTTACATCCGGATAAACTGAATAATAAGACTCCTGCAAGAAGAACTACGACGGATCTTTTTATGATTTTTCTCATGAAATCCTAAACCTCCTTATAAAAGTGCCAGACTGATCTGTGGAATAAATGTGATCAGAAGTAATGCGATCAGGAAGCAGATAATCAGCGGCATTGCTTTCTGTGCGATCTTCATCACTGGAATATCCGTTAAGGATGATGCCACAAATAAGTTGACTCCAATTGGTGGTGTAACGAAACCAATTGCAAGGTTTACAACCATCATAACACCAAAATGAATCGGATTCATACCGATTGCTGTAACGATCGGTAATAAAATTGGTGTCAAAATAAGAATCGCTGGTGTCGTATCCATGACCATACCTACGATCAACAAGAATATATTGATCACAAGCAAGATCACAATCTTATTATGGAAGTTACCTAAGATCCATGCACTAATGGACTGTGGTACACGCATCAATGTTAATACTCTTGAGAATGCAATGGATGCTGCCAAGATAAACAGAATAGGTGCATATGTTCTCACACCTTCTACCATGATTCCCCAGATATCTTTAAATTTCATGGATTTATAGATAAATAAACTGACTACTAAAGAGTAAAATACAGAAATAACCGCTGCTTCTGTTGGGGATGCGATTCCTGTGTAAATACATCCAAGGATGATAACCGGACTTAAGATTGCAAAAAAGCTTTCTTTAAATACTCCAATAAATCCTTTTGCATGTAACTGATTGATCTCTGCTGCGATCTTTTCCTTATCTTCTCCATGTTTTTTACAATAATAAATGGCATACACCATCAATAAGGCACCAATCAATAATCCTGGTACAACTCCTGCCATAAACAGATCACTTACAGATTCCCCGGATGCCATACCATACATGATAAATGGGATACTTGGCGGTATGATAACTCCAAGCCCGCCCGCAACTGCTACGATTGCTGTTGAAAATGACTTGTCATATCCTAAACGAATTAAGATTGGAATTGTCATACTTCCTACTGCTGCTACAGTTGCAGGTGCAGATCCTGAGATTGCTCCATAAAATAAGCAGGTTACAATTACTGCACATGGCATTCCTGCCGTTAATTTTCCAATAAAAAATGCAAAAACGTCAAAAATCTTCTTAGAGATTCCCCCTTTTGCCATGATCATTCCAGATAATACAAACATTGGAACTGCAAGTAATGGGAAACTATCAATTCCTCCAAGCATAGAACGAATGACAAATGTCCCGCTTGCTGTAAATGATGGATCAAATGCTCCTGGAAGTACAGATACAATCCCAAGGGCGATCGAAATCGGAATTGCAATGATCAGACAAATAAAGAAGAGTAAAAATACGACTGCTGCTGACATTTATTTTTCCTCCTTTTCTTCATCTTTGCGGATCACAATCTTAAATTCAATCATCCAACGTTGGACGATACGAAATGCTACTAAAACAAAACTAAACAGCGGGGCTGCCTGAATATAATACATTGGAATCTGACATGCGGGACTTACCTGTCCACTTTCAAATGCACTCTTTAGATAAAGAACTGCATATGGAATCAGATATAAAAACAAGGCAAGTTCGATCGTGTGGTTCACCACTTTGAACAATGCTTTCCCTCTTCTTGGAAACATTGCTACAAACTGTTCAATTTTAATGGAAATACATTTCTTAGTACAATAACTAACACTGATAAAGCCTGACCAGATAAATAAATATCTTGTCAGTTCCTCTGACCATGAAAGGGACGCTCCAAGTGCATATCTTGCAAATACCTGAATTCCCATGATCACTGTCATGGCGATCAATAATGCTACCATTAGAAATTCTTCCAGATTCTCATCAAGCCATTTTAGCATGATTCACCTCTTTCTACTTTCTATAACAAAAGTCTTTATTTTCACAAACTATGGCAAAACTTTAACAATTTGCTCTACTAAATTATACTGAAAAAATAGGATTTCAGCAAATATTTTTTATGTATTTAAAAAAGAGGAAAAGAATAACCAAGAATCTTCTCCTCTTCTGCATTTAATTTTTAAAGATTCAGTTCTTATAATCCCTGATTTTCATGAAGGAACTGAAGCATATTATTTAAGTCATTGACTGCTGCCTGTCCGGGTGCAGATGCTTTTTTCGCTGCTCCGAATGTAAGAGCAGATCCGAATACTTCACCGCAAAGACGGCTGATCAGCCCTGTTCCTGCCATAGACATTGTGATGATCGGACGATCTGCATGTTCTGTATACATTTCTTCTGTTGCACAAAGAAGTGTTAATACGTCACGTCTGCAAGTTGGCATAACTGCAATCTTAGGAATATCAGCACCAAGTTCCTGCATTTTGCAAAGTCTTCTTACGATTTCATCTTTTTCAGGTGTTTTGTCAAAATCATGGTTCGATGCAACAACTTTTACTCCACATTCGTGAGCTGCTGCTACGATCTCTTTTACGATCTCATCCCCTGTAAATGCTTCTACGTCTACAAGATCAACATATCCTGTTTTCGCAGCAGCGATATTTAATTCTTTATAAGGTTCGGCTTCGATTGCTTTTTCTCCACCTTCTTTTGATGTACGGAATGTGAAAAGAATTGGTGTTTCACCTAAAGCTTCTCTTAAATCTTTTAATACATCTTCTACTTTATCAAATTCGAAAACTCCTTCGAACCAGTCAACACGCCATTCAACAACGTCTACTGGGATGCTGTCAAATGTTTTCGCTTCTGCGATGATCTCATCTTTTGTAACCCCTACGATAGGTACACAGATTTTAGGAACTCCGCTTCCGATTTCAATATTTCTTACTTTTACTGTATTCATTGACAATTTCCTCCTATTGTCTGAACATTCTCCCGAAGCATAAACCTCGGGAGTTCCTGTTACCAATACTAATTAATTTTTAGATGCCTCTTCTGCATTCTTTAATAATACACCATAACGTACGTTTACGAAAAGTGCTAATAAGATTCCGATTGCTGTAATTACGATATTCATCATGATTACGCTTGTAGATGTCATTTTTGCAGCTGCTGTTAAGATTGTATAGTTACATAAGCTAGATGCGATCATAACTAAACTTGTGATTGTTCCTTTGATTTTAGGGAACAGATCATTTACAACGGCTGTTGCCATCTGAAGTACTCCGCCTGCTGCTGCATATCCGATCACGAATGCTCCAACATAGCAGATCATAGGTGTCTTAATAATGTAAACTAATGCTAACATTACAAGAGAGATTGCTGGGTAGATCACTAGGAATCTTACCTGTTTAAATTTTGTGATCAATACACTTGTTACGAATAATGCTACCATTGTACCTGCAGAATAGTATGTCTGCATCACAGATACGTTCTGAGATGGGATTTTTGCAATTTCAGTACCAAATGTCTGAGCACAGTTTAACCATAACTGGAATGTAGCTGTACTTGTGAATCCGATCAGGATCAATGCAATACTCTCAATAGAGAAATGTGCATTCTTTAAGTTGCTGATGAAAGATTCAGATTTTCCTGCTTCAGATGTTGCTGGGAATGGAGCAAAGATTGCTAAGATTCCCATGATACCGATGCATACACCAGCGATAACTGGAAGCATTAAGTATGACATGCTTGTTCCTGCTACAACACCTAAGAAGAAAGGCATTAATAACTGTGCAACAGAAATGAAGAATTTGATCCCCATTGTTGCGATACCTGTATATTTGTAAATAATTTCAGTTACAGCTGGGTATGTTGCTGTATCTAAGAATGAGTTCGCGATACCACCAAGAACTGCTGCGATATAAGCAATTGTTGTATTTGGTGAGAATGCGATCCCTACTAAGAAAATAACGTATGAAGCACATCCAATGATCACTGATAAACGACGTCCTAATTTGTCAGATAAAGGTCCTGCAAATGGAAGGGAGATCAAACGTCCCAATCCTAATGCTGCTGCAATGGAGGTTACTGCCATAACATCTTTTAATCCCCACTGGCTTGCGAGCATTTCTTTTACTACCTGCTGACTTAAGATGGAACATCCGATTCCATGAATGAAATAGTTCAGATAAAGAACTAAGGCACTTGGTATGTATTTTTTATCCATTTTAATAATTCCTCTCGTTTGCTATATGGTTATGACTGATCTTAGTCATATTTGATATCTAATACTTCTTTCATATGGTCGATCGGCATATGTTTTCCTGTCCATAAATGGAAAGCAGCATCTCCCTGGAATAACATCATTCCAAGACCGTTCATTGTCTTACATCCAGCTTTCTTAGCAAGTCTTAATGTTTCTGTCTCTCTTGGAGCGTAAACTGTATCTGTTACGATCAGGTCTGGACGGAAGTATGTTTCATCAGGAACAACTGTCTGTCCTTCTAATGGTTTCATTCCTACACCAGTTGCCTGTGCGAATAAGTAGCTGTCTGCGATTTCTTCTCTTAATTTATCTTTGTCATCAAGATCGTAAAGATTTACGATACAATCTGTGTTTTCACGGATCTTCTTTACTGTTTCTTCAGCATTAGCCCAGAATTTATCTTTGATATTGAAGATTGACATTTCTTTGACACCGTCTAATGCAGCCTGAATCTCGATTGCTGTCGCAGCTCCACCAGCACCAGCGATTGTCATTTTTTTACCGATCACATCAATATCGTTGTCTTTTAATGACTGCATGTATCCGATACCGTCTGTGATATGTCCGATCAGTTTTCCGTTGTCATTTACGATCGTGTTAACAGCTCCTGCCATTTTAGCTGCTGGAGATAACTCGTCTAAGTACTGTCCTACAACTGTTTTGTTCGGCATTGATACGTTAGATCCAACCATCTTTAAAGCACGAAGTCCTTTGACTGCATCCTCTAATGTGCTGTTGTCAACTTCGAATGCTAAGTATGCATAGTCAAGTCCTAATGTTGCGAATGCTTCATTATGCATTGCAGGTGAGCTTGAATGTCTGATTGGATAAGCCATTAATCCGATTAATTCAGTATGTCCTGTGATTCTCTCTGCCATAATTTTACTCCTTAAATAATATGCTTGTTATTAGTTTCATTCACCCAAAAGTTAATTTTTTAACAACCTTATGGCTATATTATATTCCATATTGATTGATACTTCCAATATATCTTTTAGTGTTTTTTGATAGCTTCAGGCTATCAATCGTGTTATAATGAAAATAACTATTAACTGCTATAATAAGGAAGG
>PPYE01777070.1_pt1 | contig 11855 bp, 10 predicted proteins | sample 1559881 | NCBI WGS metagenome assembly PPYE01 (sample SAMN08240022, study PRJNA423297) | Human gut metagenome, whole genome shotgun sequencing project.
GTGGTTAAGGACGTAGTCGTCTATTCCACTGATATGTGCCCGCTCGCCGTCCCAGTTTAGCCAGGCGCGCTTGTCCGTGCCCTTGACGGGCAGCATGGGCGGTTCAAAGTGCGGCGCGTCAACGCCCTTAGGCGGGCGGAGCATCAGCTCGCCAAGCGGAGGCGGGGGCGGAGCGTCCGGAGGCACAGGCGGGGGCGGAGCCGCCTCGCCCGTCCTCTATACTCAGCGTCTCACCAGAGCCGGGTGCGCGCAGGCCAAGGGAGTTAAAATACTCCGCGTACCTCTTCGCCAGCAGCGCGGAAAGCGCTTCCTTAAAAGGCGTCATCGTCTCTGCGGGGCCGGCGGGAGAGTCCTCGCAGGTCTTGTCAGCGTGGAAAAACCACTCGTAGGCCATGTCCGCGTGCTGCAGATCCACTATAGGGCAATAGATCTGCGCTGCCCAGACGGCGTCGCTCTCGTCCATATATGCGCCATTTTCTTTTAGATAGGCGTCAAAGACGGCGTTGTCGCCGGATACGGCCAGCAATGTGCTCATGGCCCCTCCTGCGCTCCAGCCCGCAGAGACGACGCGTTCCCAAAAAAGCGCAGGGCAGTTTTGAGGTCCACTAGCGCCGCCGGGGACTTGCCTGTCAGCCTGCCTTCCGCGTCCCTCGACTCGCGGCCGCGGCAGCCGCAGGTGACATACACAAAGCCACGCTCCAAATATTGCTCCGCGTAGCAGCGCGGGCCGCCGAGCCAGGTGTGGGGCATCTGCATATAGCCGGCGGAGTTGTTCTCAAATACAACCGGGACTGTGCGGGAAGTGTAAGGGCCAAAGCGGCCCTGCTCATCCACGACGCCCGGCGCGCTCATGTAGGGCGCGGGGACGAAGATGCTCAGCTGCTGGTATCTTGGAGAGGTTGGCCTCTCGGTGTACGGCACATCCTCAAGGCACCAGCAGTTGTATTTTTCGTCGAAAAACCAAGTGCCTGTGATCATTTTTGTCATCCTATCGCGCCGCTGAGGAATTCCAGTACAGCGGCAAGATTTTCTTCGGTGTAGAACTGCGCGTCCTCGTGCGCCGCGCCTTCGATAATACTGAAGCTGACTCTGTCCTCGCCCAGCAGCGCGCCAAGGCGCTCTGCAAAGTTCACGGACTGGGTATACGGGACGTTCTGGTCGGCGTCGCCCACCTGTATCCAGGCGCTAAGGGCGAAATCGGCAGGCAGGGCGTAGGTGTAACTGCCCCAGTAGGAGGCGTAGGTCGCGGCCTCATCCTCCCCCACGGGGAAGCCGAGGAATTTGCTCTCAAAGCTCTCGGAGGTGGCGAAATTCGTATCCTCCCTGCCCAGCGCAGCGTATTCGGCGTCCATCGTCCAGAACTCCACGGGTCCATAAAAGTCCACGAGGGCCGAGACTGCGGAGGAGCACTCCAGATTCTCCGTCACGTCGCCGTTGAGCTCAGCGACCTCGGGGGTTAGGGCGGTCATAAGCGCAAGGTACGCGCCCGCGGACTCGCCCCAGATGGCGAGGCGCTCTGCATCAAAACCGTACTGCTCTGCGTTGGCGCGCACGAAGCGCACGGCGGCCTTTACGTCGGCCAGCGCCGCCGGGAATTCGGCCTCGCCCGACTTGCGGTAGTCCACGCTCACAACAGCCCAGCCCGCAGCCGTTCCGGCGTCTATGACCGGCTGGATAATGGGCATGGCCTGGTCACCGAAGAGAAAGCCGCCGCCGTGGACGAGCACGATGACCGGAAACGGCCCCTCACCCTCCGGCAGGTGGATATCCAGCACCTGGGCCTCGGAATTGGAGGCGTATTTTATGCCTGCAAGGCCGCCCTCTTCCGCCGGGGCGTCTCCGCTCTCTACATAGTTGACAGGCTTGCAGTTTTCGCCGTCAAGCGTCCATTTGCAGCTCTTGTCGGCCTCGAAAAACTCGGCCATGGGCGGTTCGCCCTCAAAGGGCAGGGTCGTGACCACGCCGTCGGTGTCCACGGTGTACTCGCCCTCGTAGCTGAGGTCGCCCATGAAGGGGTTGTGCTCGATGATGGTGTATGTGCCGTCCTCGCGCAGCTCCAGCTCCCACTCGACTGTGAAGGCGCCGCCCATCGCGGCTTCAGAAAAGCTGTAGCTGCCCGCGGGCAGGGCCGGAGCCGAAGGCGTAGGCTCCGGCGTGGGCTCTGCGCTTGGCTGCGCCGCTTCGCTGCCGCAGGCGGCAAGGCTCAGCAGCAGACAGAACGCAGGGAGCAGGGCCGGTATACGCTTCGTCATTTGTTTCCCTCCCCCAAAACGGCCTCCAAGAAGGCCCTGACATGGTTTAGATTTTCATCTGTGAAGAACGCCTTGTCCTCGTGGTCCGCACCCTCTAGTGGCTGAAAGCTCACGCGCTCACCCACTCCCCTCTCGCGCAGCGCGCGGACAAATTCCACAGACTGTTCATATGGGACGAGCTTGTCTCTGGTGCCGTGCTGCACATAGATGGGGCACATCCGCGGCCCGGCGTAACTCGCTGGGTCAGCCGCTGCACAGAGCGCCTCGGAGGCGTCAGGTATTGGGTAGCCGAGATAGCGGGACTCGGGCGAAAAGGGCTCGTCATGGTCCACATTGCTGACGCCGTTGCGGCGTGCCTGCTCGTCCATAGTGCGGAAGTTCATGGGTCCGAACTGCGCCACGGCGGCGCCGACACTGGGTTCTGCTGCATAGCTCCCGGAGTCGCCCTCGCCCGGGAAGGCGCCGTTAGGCACATTCATGCCCAGCATGGCTGCGAGGTTCCCGCCCGCAGAGCCGCCGATCGCCGCAAAGCGCGAAGGGTCAAGGTGGTATTCAGCCGCATTTTCACGCAGATAGCGCACGGCGCTGCGACAGTCCAGCACGGCTGCCGGGAAGGGCGCTTTGCCGCTCAGGCGGTACTCCACAGAAGCGGCGGCCCAGCCCCAGCCGAGGGCCTTTAGGTAGGCGTTCATGTGGTCGTCGCGCTTGTCGCCAAAGGCGAAGCCGCCGCCGTGGACGTGTATGAGCAGAGGGAACGGCCCCTCCCCCTCTTGCGGCAGATAGATGTCTAGCCGCTGGTTCGGGCTCTGCCCTGCATATGGAATGTCAAGGTACTTCCGGCGTACCCAGCTGATATCTGCCATGGGCGGAGTCCAGCCCGGTGGCGGCGCGCCAAGGCCGGGCGAGGTATTAGGCTCATTCATGGGACCCACCCCCTCAGGAGGCCTTGCCGGCGCCGACCTTGTCCTTGTGTATGCGCACGACAGGCTTGGGATAGTTTTTGATGGCATCAAAGCCTATGGCCAACAGAAGAATGACGCCCTTGACGATGTACTGGGTATAGGTCCCCCAGCCCGCCAGCTGCATGCCGTTGGCTATCATCTGCATGACGAAGATGCCAGCGACCATGCCTACGACGTTGCCCTTGCCGCCCATCATGCTGATGCCGCCGATTATCGCCGCAGTCAGGCTGGTTATCTCAGTACCCGGGCCGGTAGTGGCGGAGGTCTGGTTCTGCTGGGCGAGCATGTCCAGGGTGACAATGGCAAAAATGGCGCCGGTCAGCGCAAAGCAGAGGGTCTGAACCAGATCCGAGCGGATTCCGGAGAGCCTTGCGCACTCCTTGTTGCCGCCGACGGCCAGCACGTCGCGGCCGAAGTGGGTCTTGTTCAACACTATCCAGGTGGCGGCGACGACGAGAATTGCGAGGTAGACGTCCAGCGGGAGACCGAGTAGTTTCGTCTTGTAAAGCGCACGGAAGGCGTCCGGCATACCGGAGTAGGACTTCGATGAGGTTATCGTATAGGCAATGCCCTTGAACACCTCGCTTGTGGCTATCGTCACGACAAGCGGAAACAGCTTGAGCTTGGAAGCGATAAGGCCGTTGAGCGTACCCATGAGGAAGCCCAGCACGATGCAGACCGGCCAGACTACCCAGAAAGGCAGCGTCGTCTCCAGCATGATGATCGCCGCGACGCAGCCACAGACGGCCATCTGATAACCGACGGAGAGGTCAATGCCGCCGCTGATCATTACAAAGCAGATGCCCATACCCGCGATGCTATATAGGTGCTCTGAGTGATGAGATTATAGAGATTGCGGGATGAGAGAACTTGGGATTGACAATCGAGAAAAAGATGATGAGCGCAACGAGTATGATGTATACAGTGCCTTCCTGATACAGATATCGGCCTGCGGCCTTGAGGCTCCTGCCTTTGTTATTTTCGTTCATGTGCTGCGTACCTCCCTCAGACGCCCGAAGCCAGCTGCAACACCCGCTCCTGGCTGAACTCGCCGCGCATGAGCTCACCCGACACCAGGCCCTCATGCAGGACGATTATGCGGTCTGACATGCCCAGTATCTCCTCCATATCCGAGGAGACCATTATGATGGCCTTGCCGCTCTCCACTAGGTCGTTCATAAGCTGGTAGATCTCCTGCTTTGCGCCGACGTCTATGCCCTTTGTCGGCTCGTCGAAGATGATGATGTCCGGGTCGGCGGCCAGGGCTTTTGCTAGGGCTACCTTCTGCTGATTGCCTCCGGAGAGATTCACCACCATCTGCTTTACACCCGGGACCTTTATCCTCAGCTCGCCGCGGTATTTCTCCGCAAGGGCGCTGATGATGGAAAACAGCAGTTCCACTTCGTGGGCCGCTAGCGGCGCTGTCGGCTCGTCCATTATCATTATTTTAGCGTTATTAGATATGGCCCGGGCTATCTCCACAAGCTGCTGGTTCGCGGGAGACAGGCGCGAGACCTTCATGGAAGGGTCCATATTGAAGCCGTACTCCGCAAAAAGCTCACGCGCAAGCGCGTTCAGGCGGCGCTTGCTGTACACCTTGCCCATTTTGCGGCCCATGAAAATGTTCTCGGCGACCGTCATGGGCGTCACCAGGTTTATGTCCTGGTAGATGACTGCAACTCCGTTCTGTGCGGAGAGCGCGGGGGTCATGTGAGTGAACTTTTTGCCGTCGAAGTCGATGATGCCGCCCGCGTCCGGCTCTATCGCGCCCGCGATTATCTTGATGAGCGTAGATTTGCCCGCTCCGTTCTCTCCGAGCAGGGCGTGAACTTCGCCCTGCTCGAATTCGAGAGATACGTCGTCGAGCGCCACCACGCCTGGATAGGTCTTGCTTATGTGCTCCAGCTTCAGCATGGCCGCACGCTCCTTTCGGTTTATTCGGCGGGAGTAAAGGTCCCCGATGCGTCGTCAACCGTAACCACGGCGTCTCCGGTGGCGCTGTCGATGAAACTCCAGAGGCCGGGGTAGACGTACTCTGAGGAGGCGTCCACATTCTTAAGACCCGTGATCGTCAGCGTGTCGCCCTCGCGGACATAGCTGCCCTCGTAGACGTCGGTTATCATGGCGTTGCCGGGCAGGAAAAAGCGGCAGGTCGCGTCGTCAATGAGGTCTATCTCCAGAGTCTCCTTGCCCATGGGGCCTTCAGACTCGCAGGTGTAGGCCGTGCCCTCGGCTGCGGGGGCCTCTCCCTCTGTCTCGGGTGCGGCTTCGCCCGCTGCGGTGAAGGTGTAGGCAGAGGGGTCTATGGTGATAGTCGCATCACCGGTGGTGCTGTCTATATAGCTCCAGAGGCCCGGAGTCGGATAGGGCGAGGCGGGGTCTACGTTGGTCAGGCCCGTGATGTTGACCGTGACGCCGTCGTCCGCTATCTCATAGGTACCGGCGTAGACATCGGTTATCATGGCGTTGCCGGGCAGGAAGAACTGGCAGGTGCCGTCGTCCATGAGGTCGAACTGATGAGCCTCCTGGCCGCCTATGCCCTCCATCATGGCGACGTAGCTCGTGCCGCCTTCGAATTCACCGCCAGCGGTGGCCGGGGCCTCCCCGCTTCCCTGCTCCTCCTGCAGGGTGTCGTTGTAGCCGTTCTGCTCATCCCAGTAGACCATCAGGTTTTCGCGGGCAAGCACTTCTTCATAGGTGAAGCTCTCAATGTAGGGCGAGGTGTCAAAGCAGACGAGGGCCGCGTTGCCGCCGTTCAGCTCCGCGTCTATCGGGAAATACAGGCCGATGCTGTTCGGGTTGGACTTGCCGTAGTCCACGCCGGCCTCACCAAACATGACGTTATAGGCAAGGTTCGCCAGGGTGGCCGCCGCGTCGCCGCCACCGAACTGGCAGGCACCGCGGAACACGCTCTTGGTGCCGGAAGTCTCGGACACGGTGCCTATGAGGTATTCGTACTCGTCGCCCATTACTCCTCCGGAGAAGAAGGCAAACTCATCCTGCTCATCCTCAGGATAGGTGTCCATTATGTACTGGCTGCCGGCCGTGGAAACAAGGGAGTTATACGCAATGATAACACGCACGTTCGGGTCGTCGGTCAGCACGCCCGCAACGACGGAGCGGTTGTCGCCGGAGATGTCCATCTCAGTGGTGCAGTCAGCCAGATTTGTCACGCGCTCGGCTATCATCTCGCAGTAGACGGGGTTTTCGATGCGCTCAGCCTCGGAGACGACCTCGCCCATGAGGTTTACGTACTCACCAGCCTCATTTTTGAGCCAGGGCTCCAGAATCTGCGCCTCGCCCGCGCAGCGGCTCTTAGCGTCATCGCTTATAGTGCTGCTCAGTAAGGCAACGTGCCAGTCGACGTCGGCATCCATATGCTCCTCGACCCACGTTTTGGCAACGGAGGCTACGTACATGCCTATCATGTACTCATCATCGGCGGAGACGGCGTCATAGGCGTCCTCAGAGATGGTGCCGGTGCCGCCGCTGATGACGACCTTTATACCCGCCTCGCGGGCTTCCAGCAGGGTGTCCTCCAGCGTCTCGATCTCACAGGGCAGGACGACGAGCATTTCAGCGTCCATCAGAATGAAGTTCTGGATCTGCTGCACCTGGTTGGATACGCTGTCGTCAGCAGAGACGACCTGCACCTCGTAGCCAAGCGCCTCGAAGGTTTCGGTCAATGCTGCGGATTCCAGTTCCGCTATGCTGCTGGACATGTTCTGCATACAAACTCCGATAAGGCCACTGCCCTCTCCGCTTTCGCCCCCGGTGGGCGCCGCCTTCTGCTCTCCGCAGGCGGCGAGCAGACCGATGAGCAGCGCTGCGACAAGCAAAAGACTAAATAGCTTTTTCATTTCGTTTTCTCCTCCATATCATCTTTTTAAATACACGTGGCTTTCGCCCTTTTCTGATTCAATTTTAACTTCAATATTCACACTTGAGAATTAGCTCAAGCGCTTTTGTTATTCTATATTTTTTAATCTTCATAACACAATATCTACAAAGCGTCGAAGCCCGCTTTGTGCTTATTGCCATTAATTCAGCATTATTAACAATCCCATAAGCTCTGCCGCAGCAAATTTGACCGGCGTTCTCTCGCCGCCTCCCTCAGCGTTTATGCTGATTTTTAGTTTTTCTCTGAACTCGTCATATCACTCTCCGCATGGCAATAACTGCATATTCGCCGCGCGTGCGGTTGACAAAGCGCTATTAGTGGTGTATAATCCCGCCATTGACTGCGCCCAGGCGCGGAATCAGGAAAGGAGCGAGCCCGGTCCCATGGAGGACAGCGATAGTAGCGACGGAAACTGGCATACCCCTGCTGTGACCGCCATATGTTGCGCATATCTGTACCCAAGCCGGGCACAGGTGCGCTTTTTTGCGCCCTGAAATGGCTTTCATCCGTATAGATATGATTTTTGGAGGTCATACATAAACTATGGATTATCTTACAAGCATCGTCATAATGGCGGTCCTGGTGCTGTTCTCGGCGTATTTCTCAGCCACAGAGACAGCGTTCTCATCGCTCAACCGTGCGCGCCTGAAGGCGGAGGCCGACAGGGGCGACAAGCGCTCCGCAGAGGTGCTGAAGCTCGTCTCGGATTTTGACAAGCTGCTCTCCACCCTGCTCATCGGCAACAACATAGTCAACATCGCGGCGTCGTCCATCGGTACGGTCACATTTATCAGACTGCTGAACGACTCGGACAAGGGCGCCTCAGTATCCACCATCGTTGTGACCGTTGTTGTGCTTATTTTTGGCGAAATAACCCCGAAAAGCGTCGCCAAGGAGGCGCCGGAGAGCTTCGCGCGCTTCTCTGCGCCGCTGCTGCGCGTGTTCATGTGGGTGCTGATGCCCCTGAGCTGGGTTTTCGGGCTCTGGAAAAAGCTCGTCGCCAAACTCTTCCGCGTGAAGGGCGACCGGAGCATGACGCAGGAGGAGCTCTCTGTCATCGTGGACGAGGCAGGAGAGGGCGGCGGCATAGACAGCGACGAGGTCGAACTGCTGCGCAGCGCGCTTGAATTCACTGAGCAGGAGGCCGGCGACGTGCTCACCCCTCGCGTGGACCTTGTGGCTGTCCAGCTCGACGCGGACGAGGAGACCGTCGCGGCCGCCTTCCGCAGCTCGCGCTTTTCACGCCTGCCTGTTTACGACGGCAGCATAGACAACATAGTCGGCGTTGTTCACCAGAAGGATTTCTATGACCGCGGCATAGCGGACGGCGGACTCGCCGCCATCATGTCTCAGCCTGTGTACGTCCCGCCCAGCATCAAAATAAGCGCCCTGCTCAAGACTCTGCAAAGGGCCAAGGCACACATGGCAGTCGTCACGGATGAGTACGGCGGTACTTTGGGCATCGTAACTATGGAGGACATCCTGGAAGAGCTGGTTGGCGATATCTGGGATGAACACGACGAGGTCGTGGAAGAGCTCAGGCAAACCGGTGAGGACAGCTATCGCGTAAGCGGCTCGGCTGAACTGGATGAGGTGTTCGAGCGCTTCGACATCGCCTGCGAGAGTGAAAGCGTCACTCTCAGCGGCTGGGTCATGGAACAGCTCGGCCGCATCCCCAAGCCCGGAGACAGCTTCAACTTTGACGGCCTCAGCTTCACCGTCCTCTCAGTGGACAGCCGCCGCGTCGCCGAGGTGGAAATAAAAAAGCTCCCTCCTGTTGAAGAGGAAGAAGAAAAGGAATGACAACACGCCTCCCCTGCCGGGGAGGCGTGCTTTTTTTGCCGCGCGATTCTCTATGAAAGGCGCAATATGACGGCCTGATACGGCGCAAGTTTCAGGCGGCCTTCGCTTTGCCATTCGCAGTCTTCCGCGTTCGTGAGTATCAGTTCCGGGGCTGCGGCGCCCTCGGGGAAGCTGCGAACAACTTCGTTTTCGCTGAAATTAGCGGCGACAAGCCAGGTCTCTCCCTCCAAGCGCTTAAAATACGCAAAGACCTGCTTGTCCTCCGGCCATATCAGCTCTACTTCGCCGTATGGCATGATGAGGTTTTCCTTACGCATTGCTATGATGCGCCGGTAAAAGTGCAGGACGGAATCAGGGTCTGCCAGAGCCTTTTCAACGTTTATCTCGTCGTTGTCCGGGTTGAGCATTATCCAGGGCGTTCCGCTGGTGAAGCCACCGTTGGGGCTGCCGTCCCAGGGCATGGGCGTCCGGGCGTTGTCACGGGCCTTGCGGTGTATTGCATCCCACATAAACTCCTCGCCCGCCCCGGATCGGCGACAGTTTTCTGCAAACGTGCGGCTCTCGATGTCCCGGAGTTGGCTCACGTCGGTCCACGGGACGTTTACCATGCCCAATTCCTCGCCCTGATAGACGAACGGAGTACCGCGCAGCGTATGCAGGACCATCGCCAGCATTTTTGCGCAGCGCTCTCTGTACTTGCCCGTGGTGCCGAAGCGCGAGAGCGCCCGTGGCTGATCCTGATTGGACCAGAAAAGGCCGAGCCAGCCGTCGTGCAGTTCGCTCTGCCAGCGGGTCAGGCGCTCCTTGAGCTCAGGCAGCTCCCAGGGCCTGTAATACCACTTGCCAAGCGGCTGGCCGTCCATGTCTATGTGCTCGAAGGAGAACACGGCGTCCAATTCGCGCTTTTTTCCGGCAGTATACTTCTTCCCCTCTTCGGTGTTCAGCGCTATGCACTCGCCTACGGTGAAGATGTCCTTGTCCGCGTATACCTGCTCCGCCATCTCCTGTAGGTACTCGTGTATGGGCGGAACGTCGCACATGTGCTCAACCGGGAAAACATAGCCGTTCATGTCCGTCGGCCCGGAGGCATCCGGCAGGCCGTCGGTTTTGCACAGCAGGTTTATAACGTCCATCCTGAAGCCGTCCGCGCCCTTGTCAAGCCACCAGGACATCATTTCATATACCTCTTTGCGCACGGCTTCGTTATGCCAGTTGAGGTCCGGCTGCTTTTTGGAGAAGAGGTGCAGGTAGTATTCGTCCGTCTGCGGGTTATACTCCCACGCGGAAGGGGTGAAAAAGGACGCCCAATTGTTGGGCTCCTTCCCTTCCCTGCCCTCTCTCCAGATATAATAGTCGTGCTTCGGGTCGTCACGGCTGCTGCGGGCGCTTACAAACCAGGGGTGCTCGTCCGAGGTGTGGTTCACCACGAGGTCCACAAGTATCCTGATACCGCGAGAGTGTAGCTTGTCTCTGAGCTCCTCCCAGTCCTCCATGGTGCCGAAGATGTCCAGGATACGGCGATAATCGGATATATCGTAGCCCATGTCGTCTCCAGGGGACTCAAAAACCGGGCCCAGCCAGATACCGCCTATTCCCAGGTCTGCGAGGTAATCCACGCGGTCTATTATTCCGCGCAGGTCGCCTATACCGTCGCCGTTCGAGTCCTGGAAGCTGCGCGGATATATCTGGTAGAAAACGCACTCCTTCCACCAATGCCTGTCAAGCTCCACTATACCTCACCTCGATCCAAACGTATTTCCTCAGCTCGGGAAGCGGATTCATAAATAGCGTCTATCATTCGCTGCACAGTGTAGCAGCTGCGCGCCGAGCTCACAGGCTGCTTCCCGCTCTCAACGCAGTGTACGAAGTGCGCTATTTCGTTTTTGAAGCCCTCTTTCCACGCGTCATCACGCACGAACTTCGGTTGTATGTCGGCGCAATAGCCCTGCTCCATGCCGTAAATCACGAAAGGATTTAAGCTTGCGCCCTCCCTGGTGCCGTATATTTTAAGATTGAAGTCTTCCTCCGGGCCGTTTATTGCCCAGCTGACCGTCAGGGTCATGCTCTTGCCGTTTTCAAAACGTATCAGAGCGGCCGCCGCCTCTTCCACGTCCATAGGCCTGCCTGCGGGCGCTTCCGTTCCCCAGCTGCTCAGGCCGCGGGCTCCGGCATCCCCCAGGCGGCTGTGCGTTACGGCGCTGACCGCCACAGGCTCGGGGCTGCCCATGAGGTACCAGGCAGTGTCTATTGCGTGGACGCCTATGTCTATGCCTGCTCCTCCACCGGACAGCGCCTTCTGCACGAACCAGCCGTTTGAGGGTATGCCGCGCCGCCTTATCCAGCGTGCGTCGGCGTGGTAAATATCGCCCATCAACCCGGCCTCGCGGCGCTCGGTCAGGATAAGGCTCTCCGTCCTGAACCGGTTGAGCATCCCCAGCATGAACGTAACGCCCGCGCGCTCAGTTTCCTCGCATATCTCCTTGGCCTCTGCGGCGCTTGTGGCCATGGGCTTTTCCAGGAAGATGTGCTTGCCGGCCTTTGCGGCCTGCACCGCCATGGAGCAGTGCATATCCGTGCGTGTACATATCGTGACGGCATCCGCCGCGCCGGAGCGCAAAAGCTCGCCGTAATCTGTAAACGCCTTCGCGCCCAGCGGCGCTGCCAGGGCTTCCGCTTTTTCCAGACGCCTGTCGTATACTGCGCTTATCTCGACCCCGGGGCAAGCCAGAAAAGCGGGGACATGAAAGGTCTTTGCCACCAGACCGGCACCTATTACCGCAACTCTCATTTACGCACCTCAAAGCAGCTCGCTGAGCTGAACAACGCGCTTTTCCTTGGCGGAAAGCAGAACCGCGGCCGCTATGGCCAGACTGTTGAGGTTGTCCTCCAGGCTGGGCAGGTCTGTCCCGCCCTCCCCGCACAGCTCCAGGTAAAGGT
>PPYE01001051.1_pt1 | contig 11854 bp, 9 predicted proteins | sample 1559881 | NCBI WGS metagenome assembly PPYE01 (sample SAMN08240022, study PRJNA423297) | Human gut metagenome, whole genome shotgun sequencing project.
GAAACGGTCATTGGAGAATCAGGCAGAAAAAAGTGGTGTGGCTCAGGATACGGGGAAAACAGGAAAAAGCCAGTTTATCCGTACCAGGGAAAGTGCTGGCCGTACCGTAAAGGAGCATGCATCCAGGCAGCCTCCCAAAGTAAAGACAGCAGACAGGCTGGCTGTGAAGAAAGGCCCAAGGATCATAAAGTCCCAGGCTTTGGCGGGAAGTAAAGCAGGAAAGATATCAGTTCCACCGGGAAAGCTGCAGGCGGCCAAGGCTGCAAAGAGGGCAGCCATCCATAATATGCAGAAGGGCGCAAGGCGGACAGAACGGGTGGCATCCGCCGTGGTGCGGTTCAAACGTGCGGTGGAGGCGGCAGCCAAAGCCATCCGGAACGGGATCGCTGCACTGCTGGCCGGGGCTGGCTCCATGTTCATTGTGCTGATCTTAATTGTTGGTGTCATTGGCGGCGTTTTTGCCTACAGTTCTTCGCAGAGCAGTGCTTCTTTAAGTGAGCAGGTACTGGCATATACGGCAACGATCCAAAAGTATGCCAGCCAGTATGGGATCCCGGAATATGTCCCTGTGATCCAGGCGATCATGATGCAGGAATCCGGCGGTGCCGGAACAGATCCGATGCAGTCCAGCGAATGCCCTTACAACACCAGGTATCCAAACAGCCCCGGAGCGATTACAGATCCGGAATATTCCATAGAGGTAGGTGTGCAGTATTATGCAGACTGTGTCCGGGAGGCCGGATGCACCAGCCCGCAGGACATGGACAAGCTGAAGCTGTCGCTGCAGGGCTATAACTATGGAAATGGGTACATATCATGGGCGGTGAGAAATTATGGCGGATATAGTGAAGCAAATGCACTGCTGTTTTCGCAGCAACAGGCAGCTTCCCATGGATGGGCCAGGTATGGGGACCCGGAATACGTTCCCCATGTGCTGTGTTATTATTCCGGGGGCAATCCGTTTGCAGCCCTGTTCGGAAACGAACAGATCGTATCTGTGGCACTGACGCAGCTAGGAAATGTAGGCGGGGACAAGTTCTGGTCGTGGTACGGATTTGACAATCATGTATTATGGTGCGCCTGCTTTGTTTCATGGTGTGCAGATCAGTGCGGGCTCATAGAGAGTGGAGCAGTGCCGAGGTTCTCCCTTTGTTCAGACGGTGTAGACTGGTTCCAGGCAAAAGGAAAATGGCAGGCCCGTGGGAGTACGCCGACTGCAGGAATGATCATCTTCTTTGATTGGGATGGAGATGGGGAATCAGACCATGTAGGCATCGTGGAAAAAAGCGAGGGCGGCAGAGTCTATACGGTGGAAGGAAATTCTGGAAATGCCGTAAAGCAGAACAATTATGATCTCAACTATTCCTGCATTATGGGATATGGTGTGGTGTCATATTAGGAAATGGTGCATGGATAAGAATGAAAATCAAGAGGGATATGGTATCTTGCAGGAATAGCAGGATACCATGTCTTTGTAATTGCTCCTGAACAATCATATAGATATTCATTGCCGTACCGTCCCACTGACTTGCGTACCATAAATTGATACAATGCACACTTTAAGTGCCGGAGGGTGCAAATTAAACGATTACCTTACTCAAAAGACGAAAGGGTGCATTTGAGGGGAATGATGGATTTTTATGGCTTCTGGTGATCGAAACATTCGTGATAATTTTAACATGAGGAGGAAATATCAGGTAGTACAATTTGTACTTGCATGTTATACTATATGACAAAGAGACAAATGTGAATATAACTGTTTAGAGGTTGTTTAACATGATAAAATATTTTCCTAAAGAATTAAAAAATTTGGTTGGTATAAAGGCGAACAGTCTACAAAATATCATATATCATGAAAATTTTAGAAGAGGGGCGATGATATTATCTGGGGGATATGCGCAACAGAATGTTTATTCAATTATGGCCTCAAAATTGTATGATATTAAACAAGAGGGTTTTTGTTTTTGGGCACATAGATATATAAAAAGTAGTCAGGGTTTAGAAAATGTTTCACATTTTTTTGAATGTGAGGGAGATAAATATTTATTCATGACATACACTTACGATAAGACATATGCTGGTCAAGATAGGCTAAGCATAATGGAAGGTGAATCTATTAATCATTATTATACTAGAATGTGGAATACCGTAAAGAATGATTCAGAAATTTTTTATGTAAAAGAATATAAGTTTTACAAAAATGGAAATTATAATAAATATCCTGATGGAATGTTTCCTGAAATAATTCTCAACGGAGATGGTAATGAATCAGGAGTTGCTTATTTAATTTCAGAATTTAGTTATCTGACAGAAAGTATTGAATTAAAAGATTTGTGCGGTTTTTTTAAACAGTACACACAAAAAGATGGATTGAGTCCTAATTGTAATTTTTGTAACCGTCCTAATCATAGGTTGATTGAATTGAAAGAAATGCCCAACTTATTATTACCAGATAAAATCGAAGAAACAGGCGGAATAACATATGTTATTGCAAAACTTAAGTATCCATATATTGTTCAATTAAAAGGTTAAATTTTTTAAATTAAATATAACACAACTGGTTTTGGAATATTGGTAGGGAGAGGCATGGTATGCTGTAAGAAATTAATCAACCGGAGGTACAGAGTTATGGAAGATCAGCAGAGTTTATTGGATCACAAGACGATTAAGGGTGCTGTTGCCGGGGCGAAGTGTGACAACTTATGTGGATGAAGATTTGAAGCAGGCAATAGCTTTGAAATTGCTGGCGGAGATACCAAACTTTCCGCTAGAGGAAGCGGGAAGGATAGCGAAGGTAGAAGAAAATAGCTGTGAATCTTTGTAGCTGTTGGATAGAGGTAAAGGCGGATTAGGAGCTGTCTTTGCCTTTTATCTTAGTTGAGAAAATCGCAAGGTTACGGTATAATACGGGATAGCGTACTGATAGTTAATTAGGACAATCAGATTTATATTTGGGTAGTTTGAATAGTAAAGGAAAAGAGGTGACTATATAGGAAAAGTATTGCTTGCTGTCTTTGACAAAGAGGAAGAACAGGATTTTGAGGAATTGATACTTTTTCTAAGAAGGAAACTGAAGAACCCGGATTTGATCCAGACGATGGTTGGGAGAGGCTATCGGTTTGTGGGGGAATAAGAGTGCGGTATATCCTTACATCTCATTATTGGATTTTTTATGGCTCCTACTTCCCAAAAGGATAGTTCCTTTCAAAAAAGTGCATTCTTGTTAAGGAACATGTGAAATGCTACCTTTAACCTGAGTACATAGAAAGGAAGAATGCAAATGAGAGATATTGAAATCGGGCCTATCCGCCCACCTTCCGAGAGCGACAGCCTGTTAATCCGGGTAACAAGGGGATGCTACTGGAATAAATGCTATTTTTGCGGATTATACAAATCCATGAAATTTTCGATGCGCCCCATTGATGAAACGATAGAGGATATCAAGAAACAGGCCGAGCTATATCGGGGAAAGAAATTTTATTCCTGCTTTCTGCAGGACGGGGACTCACTGGTGCTAAAAACAGATTACCTGCTCCGGATACTGGAAGCAATCAATCGGTATTTTCCAGAGATAGAGAGCATCACATCCTATGCCCGTGCAGACAGCATCACCAGGAAGAAGCCGGAAGAACTAAAGCAGCTTCGGCAGGCAGGACTGAACCATCTCTACTGTGGAATGGAAACCGGATCAGACCGGATATTAAAGCTGATCAATAAAGGCTTTGATGCAGATACCGTTGTGAAAAGCGGATGTATGGCAAAAGACGCAGGCATGATTTTGTCGGAGTTTATACTGTTGGGAATCGGCGGAAGGGATCTGTCAGAAGAAAATGCAATCCAGACAGCAAAGGCCCTGAATGTGATCCAGCCGGATTTCATCCGGGTTCATGCCACAGGGATCAAGCCAGAGTCTAAGATGGGAGAGTTTGTGCGGGACGGTTCTTTCACCTTACAGTCTGAGGAAGAAATAGTAATGGAACAAAAGTTGTTCCTGCAGCAATTACAAGAGATGGATAGCTACTATGTGAATGAACACATCATCAACCTGCTTTTGGAAGTCCGGGGCAGTCTGCGTGCAGAGAAACAAAAAATGCTTTCTACGATTGACCGTTTCCTGAACATGCCCCCGGATGAAAGGCTTCTTTTCGCTGTTGGCAGGCGGCTTAATATTTTCTTCTTTCTGGATGATCTGAAAAAGCCGGAACTGCACAAAAAGGCAGAGGAAAGCATGAAAAAGATATTAGAGAAAGAGCCAAAGGTTGATTTTGCTGCACTATGTAATTATGTGAGACAGTCTCAGATTTAATAAAAAGATGGGTATGGCCGATGAGATGATCTGCCACACCCATTTTTTATTTTTTGCTCTGGCAGCATGGTGTCTGCACGTCTAATCCGTCAAGAAAATGGTTCCCCCATTGGCACATGGCTTCCAAAACAGGAATAATGCTGCAGCCAAATGACGTAAGGGAATAAATGGTCTTAGGCGGTTTTTCAGGAATGACTTCACGGTGTATCATACCGCAGTCTTCCAGGTCATGAAGCTGCTGTGAGAGCATCTTGGGCGTTGCTTTTGGAATGAGACGTTGCAGCTCCATATAGTGTAAAGGATGGTCGATCAGGTGCCAGAGGATCAGAGGCTTATATTTGCCGCCAATTAAAAAGAGAGTGGCTTCTACCGGGCAGTTGAATTGATTTTTTTCATATTGCATAGTGGACTCCTTTCACGCAAGGGTGCTATCTTTTTGGGAAGTATCTTCCGTAAAAGTGCATTCTTGCGGATACATTCATTCGTGCTACAATAAGTGCATGGTTGGTTTGACATACCAAATACAGGATACACAGAAAGGATTATTTATTATGGATTTTATCAGTATTGCAAAACAGCGTCAATCAGTACGCAGTTACAAAAATCAGAAAGTGGAGTCGGAAAAGCTGGAGCAGATTCTGGAAGCCGCCCATGTAGCTCCGACAGCGGCAAATCTCCAGCCAGTTCATTTGATCGCCGTACAGAGTGAGGAAGGGCTTGCAAAGGTCAGCAAGGCCGCTGGCATTTATGGCGCACCGCTGGCAATCATCGTATGTGCCGATCACAATAAGGCATGGGTCCGTCCGTTTGACCAGAAGCAGACAGGGGACATTGACGCATCCATCTTGACGGACCACATGATGCTGCAGGCTACGGAACTTGGTCTTGGCACGGTATGGGTATGCTACTTCAAGCCGGATGTGTTGCGGGCAGAGTTTGGGCTTCCGGAGAATCTGGAGCCGATTAACATTCTGGTGGTTGGTTATTCGGACGATGAGCCTTCGGATACCAACCGTTTCGACACACAGCGTATTCCGATGAGCCAGTTGGTTTCCTACGAAAAACTGTAAATAGCACCGTCCAGTTGGCGCAGCCCCTGCCAGAAAAGCAGGAGCTGCGCTTTTAACGCTCTGAAATATGCGCATAGGTTTCTTCCAAAATCCATCCGATATGTTCATCCTGTAAGGAATAGATGACTTTTTTGCCGGACTTGCGGGAGCAGACCAGCCGGGTCATCCGCAGCGCACGGAGCTGGTGGGAGACTGCTGATTTTGTGGTCTGTAGTTTTTCTGCCAGTTCACTGACGCAGCAATCCTTTTCCATCAGGTGCCAGAGTATCCGCATACGGGTGTAATCACCCATTGATTTATAAAGCTCCGAGAGCTGTTGTAATTCATCCGGGTTTGGAACCATAAAAGTGGTGTGTCTTTCTATATCCATGTAATTTCTCCAATCTATGTATAAGCTGTTTGACCGATAAAAATTAAGTGGCTATGATTGTTACAGGAAGGAGATGAGTTCGATGCCACATTATAACTTACCTCACAATCACGGACAGAATATGGAACGTGTTTTAAATAAGATGCCTTCTGCGGAAGGCTTTGCTCAGATTTCATTTTTATTCCAGCAGCTTGACGATCCGACACGCCTGCGGATTTTGTGGCTGCTGTGCCACTGCGAGGAATGTGTCTGCAATATAGCGGCGGCGGTAGATATGAGCGCACCAGCGGTATCACACCATTTGCGGATACTGAAGAAAAGCGGTATCATATCCAGCCGGAGAGAAGGGAAAGAAGTCTATTATTCCCTGTCCGATACACCGCAGGCAAAATTGCTGCACCGTTCCATAGATGCCTTATTCGAAATATCCTGCCCGACAAGTCAATAAGGGAGACACCCTCCGGGTTTCCCATGATGTTCTGCGAAACAGAACAATAAAGAGGAAATGCGCCGCTTTCGTATGAAGAAGTGCGGCGCATTTTGCTTTTGTCCTCAAATCTGTTTAGACCTGGGAAGGCACATCCAGCCGCTTTACCCGCATGGCCCGGATCGCATTTAATATGGCAATCACAGAAACGCCGACATCAGCGAATACGGCGGCCCACATGTTGGCATACCCTAAAGCCCCCAAAATGAGTACCAGGAATTTGATACCCAGGGCAAATACGATATTCTGGTTTGCGATACGGATGGTCTTTCTGGCAATCTTCATCACAGAAGCGATCTTGGATGGCTCGTCTGTCATGAGTACCACATCCGCAGCTTCGATGGCGGCATCGGAACCCAGGCCGCCCATAGCGATCCCCACATCTGCCCGTGCAAGGACAGGGGCATCGTTGATACCATCCCCGACAAAGACCAGTTTTCTTTTTTCACTTTTCTGTTTCAGAAGTTCTTCCACACGGTCCACCTTGTCAGCCGGGAGCAGTTCTGTGTATGCCTGATCCAGACCGAGCCGGCCTGCCACCTTTTTGCCAACGGCATCTGCGTCACCCGTCAGCATGACGGTTCTTTTGATGCCTGCCGATTTCAGGGAACGGATCGCTGCCGGGGCGTCTGCCTTGATCTCATCTTCGATGACAATACATCCGGCATAGGCTCCATCGCAGGCCACATAAATTACAGTGCCGACAGAGGTGCAGGCTGTATATTTGATATGCTCTTTCACCATTAGTTTTGCATTACCTGCAAGAACCGTCTTTCCGTCAATGACAGCCCGTACACCATGCCCCGCAATTTCCTGCACATCTGCAATCCGGGCGCTGTCGATCTTTTTGCCATAGGCTTTCTTGACAGACAGGGAGATCGGGTGGTTGGAGTAGTCCTCGGCATAGGCAGCCAGTTCCAGAAGCTGTTTCTCTTTCATGCCATTCGTATGGATTTCACTGACTGCGAAAGAGCCTTTTGTAAGGGTTCCCGTTTTGTCAAAGACAACCGTTTCCGCATGGGCCAGGGATTCCAGGTAGTTGCTTCCTTTTACAAGGACACCGATTTTGGAAGCCCCGCCGATGCCGCCAAAGAAGCTGAGCGGAATGGAAATAACCAGCGCACAGGGGCAGGAGATAACCAGGAAGGTCAAGGCCCTGTAAATCCAGGTGCCAAATGGCTGCCCGGTAATCAGCGGCGGCAGAATGGCAAGGGCCAGAGCCGCAAATACCACTGCGGGGGTGTAGTAACGTGCAAAGCGTGTGATAAAGTTTTCTGTTTTTCCTTTTTTGTCGCTGGCGTTTTCCACCAGGTCAAGGATTTTTGCTACGGTGGATTCGCCAAATTCCTTAGTGGTCTGGATTGTCAAAATACCCGTCTGGTTGATACATCCGCTGATGACTTCCATCCCCGGCTCTACTTCACGGGGCATGGATTCCCCGGTCAGGGCAGAAGTATCAAGGGCGGAAGAACCTTTGAGGATCGTACCGTCCAGAGGGATGCGCTCTCCGGGTTTTACTACGATAGTGGAACCGATGGGAACCTCGTCCGGGTCAACCTGTACCAGCTTTCCGTCCTGTTTCACATTGGCATAGTCAGGGCGGATATCCATCAGGCTTGCGATGGATTTGCGGGATTTGGAAACTGCATAGGACTGGAACCATTCCCCTACCTGATAGAACAGCATGACCGCCACACCCTCAGAATGTTCACCTAAGATCAGTGCGCCGATGGTTGCAATCGTCATTAAAAAGTTTTCGTCAAATACCTGTCCGTGCAGGATGTTTGTGACTGCCTTCCACACGATATCCCAGCCGATCACGGCATAGCAGACAAGGAATATCCCCATTTCCATAGGTTCGGAAGTATGGAGAAGGCTTCCTGCAAAGAACAGCACTGCCGCAACAAGGATGCGTGCAAGCAGATGTTTTTGTTTTCGTGTCATAATATTTGTCTCCTTTTCTTTACGTTGATGTAAAAACACCGGCTGCCAGGAAGCGGCAGCCGGTGTCTGGCCTGCTCTTATGCCTTAACAGTCACATCCGGCTCGATCTTCTTAATCAGCGCCTTTGCTTCTGCAAGGATGGCATCGAACCTGTCATCCGGTGCTTCCAAGACCATCTTCTGGTTCATGAAGTTCACCGACACATCCGTAACGCCGTCAATCTTTTTTACGGCATTCTGGATTTTAGCGGCACAGTGTCCGCAGTCAAGGTCGATCAGCTTGATTGTTTTTTTCATAGGATGCTACTCCTTTCCTTTAGAGTTTAGTTGGTTTGACATGACTGAACGATTAAAAGACTGTTTAATCGTTCATGCCGTCAGTATATGCATGAAATGCGGGATAGTCAATGGGTTTGGGGACGGTTCTGCCCTTTGGATTGGAAAACCTCCTGATTGGATTTACTATTCAGAAGCTATTTCTTTTTGGATAAAAAATGCTCCTGTATGGAGCGTACAAAACAAAAGATGTGTGTTTATAATGTTTTCGTTCCCTACGGGGGACGGGTACCCAACCATAATAAGAAAGAAGGGATGAAATTGCAGAAGGAGCAATTTGACATTACGGGTATGACCTGCTCGGCCTGCTCTGCCAGGATTGAAAAGAGTGTGGGGAAGCTGCCCGGAATCAAAGAAGTGTCCGTCAATCTGTTAAAGAACAGCATGGTCGCTTCTTATGATGAATCCGTTCTGGATACGGCAGGGATTGTCCAGGCTGTTGAAAAAGCCGGATATGGGGCATTCCCCAAAATGACTGCAGATGTCCGGAACAAAACCAGTACGGCAGGCCGGACTCAAAATCCGGGAACCAGTACGGCACAGGCAGAATATAAGCAGATGAAACAGCGGCTCCTGCTGTCTGCCATTTTTACCATACCGCTGTTTTACATATCAATGGGACACATGATGGGCTGGCCGCTTCCCGGCTTCCTTTTAGGAATGGAAAACGCCATGAGCTTTGCATTCACACAGTTTCTGCTTCTGATTCCGGTGGTATTTGTCAATTCGAAATATTACCGGATGGGATTTAAGACGCTGTTCCACGGTTCACCCAACATGGACTCCCTGATCGCCATAGGCTCCGGTGCGGCGATTGTTTATGGGATTTATGCCATTTATAAGATCGGCATCGGGTTCGGACACGGGGATATGGCTACTGTCCACAGTTTTATGATGGATCTGTACTTTGAATCCGCAGGCATGATCGTGACGCTGATTACTTTAGGAAAGACACTGGAAGCCCGTGCGAAGGGAAAAACTTCGGATGCGATCACGAAACTGATGAACCTGGCCCCCAAGACCGCCACAGTGGAACGTGGCGGACAGGAGATGGTTGTCCCGGTGGAAGAAGTGCAAGCCGGGGAGACGCTGATCGTAAAGGCGGGAGAGTCGGTTCCGGTAGATGGCATTGTCATAGAGGGATTTTCTTCTGTGGATGAGTCTGCCCTGACAGGTGAGAGTATTCCAGTAGAGAAACATACCGGGGATAAGGTCATCGGAGCCACCATGAACAAGTCCGGCTATTTTAAGATGCAGGCCACCAAAGTTGGGGATGACACCACACTGTCACAGATCGTCCGGCTGGTGGATGAAGCCACCAGCTCCAAAGCACCCATTGCAAAAATGGCGGATAAGGTCAGCGGCGTGTTCGTGCCTGTTGTGATCAGCATTTCATTGATTGCAGTTATCGTGTGGCTACTGATGGGGTACGGTTTTGAATTTGCCCTGTCTATCGGTATTTCCATTCTGGTCATTTCCTGCCCCTGTGCGCTTGGGCTTGCGACACCGACAGCAATCATGGTGGGAACTGGAAAGGGTGCGGCAAACGGCATCCTGATCAAGTCGGCGGAGGCCCTGGAAACCGCCCATAGTATTGATACGGTTGTTCTGGATAAGACCGGGACAATTACACAGGGGACTCCGGTAGTCACAAACTTTTTATGCAAAGATGGCATAGGGCAGAAAGAACTGCTGCAGGTTGCCGCCTCTTTAGAGAAGCTCTCTGAGCATCCTCTGGCGGATGCGGTTGTGGCAGAGGCACAGAAGGAAGGCATCCCATTTCTTCCCGTGGGGGATTTCAGGCAGATTCCAGGACAGGGGATTGTCGGCCGGATCGGAAAGGAAACCTGTCTTGCCGGGAACCGCAGGCTGCTTGAGGCCAATGGAGTTTTAGGCGGTGCGCTGCAGCAGCTCGGAGAAGCGATGGCAGCGGATGGAAAGACACCGTTGTTTTTTGTGCGGGGCGGGCTGCTGATCGGGGTTATCGCAGTAGCGGATGTCGTAAAGCCTACCAGCAGGCAGGCGGTCAGGGAGCTTTCCTCTATGGGGATTGAAGTGGTTATGCTGACAGGCGACAATGCGAAAACGGCAGAAGCGATCCAGCGTCAGGTTGGTGTCAGCCGGGTTGTGGCTGAGGTGTTCCCACAGGATAAGGAAAAAGAAATCCGGCGCCTGCAAAGCAGCGGTAAAAAAGTGGCAATGGTGGGGGATGGCATCAACGATGCCCCGGCACTTGCCAGGGCGGATGTGGGCATCGCCATTGGTGCGGGAACCGATGTGGCGATTGAGTCAGCGGATATCGTCCTGATGAAAAGTGACCTGCTGGATGTTTCTACAGCGATACAGCTCAGTAAGGCGGTGATCCGCAACATCAAGCAGAACCTGTTCTGGGCATTTATTTATAACATCATCGGTATTCCGGTAGCGGCCGGATTGTTTTACCTGCCATTCGGCCTGAAGCTCAATCCTATGATCGGGGCTTTTGCCATGAGCTTTAGCTCTGTATTTGTAGTATCCAATGCCCTGCGGCTTAGATGGTTCAAAGCGAAACATGCATCCCATCCGGAGTCTGGGATGGGGTATGTACAGGAACAGACAACATTGATCAATGAAAGAAAAGGAGCGATTCAAATGGAAAAAGTATTGAATATTGAAGGTATGGTTTGTATGAACTGCGTGAAACACGTAGATAAGGCACTGCGGGAGCTGCAGGGAGTAAAAGAGGTGGAGGTCAGTCTGGAGAGCAAGTCTGCAAAAGTTCAGATGAACGGGGACATTTCTGACGATGCGCTCAAATCCGTAATTGAGGATGCCGGATATCAGCTTGTCAGTATTCAGTAAGCGGGCTGCCTATGAAAGCAAAAAAAGGTGACATCACCCATAAATTAAAGATTGCCAGGGGGCAGATAGACGGTATCCTTCAAATGATTGAGGAAGATCGGTATTGTGTGGATATTTCCAACCAGCTCCAGTCAACGCAGGCTTTATTACGAAGTGCCAATCAAGAGATCTTACAGGCCCATATCCGAAGCTGTGTCCGGGAGGCCCTGCAGACCGATGCGGAAAATCCAAAGCTGGAGGAAGCATTGAAACTGCTGGAGAAAATGGCACAATAACGAGGAAAGTGATTGCTGTGCTTGCACGGGCAGTCATTTGACGGGAAAACCATCGAAACGGCAGTTGAGATGGCGCAATGACACCGGGAGCAGGAAGGAGGGACACTTTCCTGCTCCTGATTTTATTTCTTTTAGGATTGTAAATCCTCCGTTTGGGAGCGTACAAAACAGCCCGGATTTTATATACTTTATATGGTTAGACATGGCTAATAGATAAGGAGGTAGA
>PPYE01209433.1_pt1 | contig 11854 bp, 13 predicted proteins | sample 1559881 | NCBI WGS metagenome assembly PPYE01 (sample SAMN08240022, study PRJNA423297) | Human gut metagenome, whole genome shotgun sequencing project.
CCCTTCCAAGGATCAAGGAGACAGCCTCTGCCCTCTTCACCGTCTACCTCATTTTCACGATTGCTGCCGCCGCGGCCTACATGCTCTGCGGCCTCACCTTCCTTGATGCGATAGACACGTCGTTCTCGACGATTGCGACCGGCGGCTTCTCCACGAAGGACGCCAGCATCGCCTACTATAACAACCCCGTCCTTGAGCTCGTCATCGCTTTCTTCATGATCATCTCGAGCGCCAACTTCGGGATTTACGTCGAAGCAAGGAAACGCGGCCTTTCCGCCATTACCGGCGATATGGAATTCCGCACCTACATCGGCATCGTCCTGGCAGCGACGGTCCTTATGACGATTTCCTTAGTCCTTCAGGGAAATTACGGATTCGTGGAAGCACTCCGTGAGACCTTCTTCCAGTCCGCCTCCCTTTCCTCGACGACAGGTTTCGTCTCTGCGGACTTCGACCAGTGGCCGTCCTTTGCGAAATTCATCATCCTGCTCATTATCATCGTGGGCGGTTGCGGAGGTTCTACCGCAGGCGGCCTGAAAGTCATCCGCCTCATCCTCCTCGTGAAGAGCTTCACCTCGATTCTGAAGCTCCACATCCACCCGAGAGCCGTCCTCCACGTCACCGTATCCCACGAAAGATACTCCCAGGACACCATATTCCGCGTCCTCTGCTTCTTCTTCATCTACATGGCCCTCTCCACACTCTGGGCCGCATGCATGATGATGGACGGAGTCGCCTTCATGGACGCCATCGGAGTCTCCTTCTCCACCATGTCCAACGCAGGCCCGGCCTTCGGCCAGTTCGGAGCCACCTGTACCTACTCGGCACTCCCCGATTTCAGCAAATTCGTCGTCTGCCTCTCCATGCTCTTCGGCAGACTCGAATCCGTCACACTCCTTGCCATCTTCATCCCTTCCTTCTGGAAAAAGAGCGGATGGTAAGAAAAATGAAAAGGGCTGTGGTAAATGGATAATCATTTATCACAGTCCTTTTTGATGAAAGAAATTATCAGATTTCTTTACATTTCCTTTTGACAAAGTCTATTATTGTCACACTAAAAGTTATAATTAGGATAAGAAGGAAAAATGCATGACACAGATGAATCCTTCTTAAAGATAATCATACGTTGATGAAGAAGGGATGAAGGAAATGAAGTACGGAGTATCGGGGACAGGCGATGTGGGACATGTCATCGCAAGCAAATTAATCGACCTCGGCCATGAAGTCATGATGGGTGCCAGAAGTGCATCGAGCGAAAAAGCGCAGAAATGGGCTGAAGAACATGGCAGCCATGCCTATTACGGAACATTTGAAGATGCTGCCAAATTCGGGGAACGCGTCTTCAACTGCACGCAGGGAATTCATGCTATCGAAGCACTGGAACTGGCAGGAAAAGATCACCTCAATGGAAAAATTCTGATTGACACTTCGAATCCATTCCACTATGAAGACGGCCATATTTCCCTTGATCCTAAGTACAGCGGAAACACAAGCCTTGGCGAAGAAATCCAGAAATTTCTCCCAGAGACCAGAGTGGTAAAAACCCTGAACTACATCGGCAGCTCCATGATGGATTTCAATTATGATGATAATGACTCTGACTATGCTCCCTTTACTGCTTTCTACTGCGGCAACGACTCTGATGCCAAGAGGGAGACAGCCATACTCCTCTATGACTTCGGCTGGCGAGACCTCCTGGATATCGGAGACATTTCCATGTCCCGCTATACGGAGATGCTGGGCGCTTTTTGGGTACCGCTCTATAAGAAATTTAATTCCATGAAATGGGGCTTCGCATTATCCAGAAACTTTGAGAAAACGCCGGAAAAAATTGCCTTATCAAGAGGATACCTGGGAGCAAAGCCTACGGGGAAAAAATGGCATGGTCACGAGATCTATATACCGATTCCCAATCCCGCACATAAACAGCCGGAAGGCATCAATATGAAACAATATATCCTTGATGGTGATGGCACAAATAATATTTGTACAGATCTGCAAGGTGATATGACTAAAGCTCTTAATGATGAAAATTAAGTGAACGAAACAAAATAGAGTAAAAGAACACCGCTGCATGACTTGGAATGAGCCATACAGCGGTGCTTTTTTAGTATCCTTCGCCTTACCGGATATTCAATTCTTTAATCAGTGCCTGCTGGAGGACATTTGAGAAATTGACGCTTTTTTCCTGCGCCATCGTATCAAGCCACTGCGGGATGCTCAGCGTCTTCTTGATGGCTTTTGTATCGTACTTTCTCCGATACGCCAGTGTATCCGCTTTGACCAAAGTGACGATATCATCTTTGTTTTCTTTATGCACCTTATTGATTGGCGTCGGAGACGGTGCTGAAATGTGATTTTCTTCCATATCCCAGAGCATCAATGTCAGTGCATCTTCTGCCATCTCGCAGCATTCCTGAATCGTTTCTCCCTGAGAAAGACAGCCCTCTATATCCGGAAAGAAAATCGTATACCCGCCCTCCGGTTCAGCATGAAAAACAGCTGGATAAACATATTTCATGAGAATCCCTCCATCGCACCATTTTCTTTATTATATACGTAATCATACGTATCGAAAACAGGATGAATCCTCTCAGGATATCATCATCCGCCCCGCTTAAACATTTCTTTGCCTGAATTAAAGAAAATTTTAGGAATTGTTTGCATTGAGTCAATCACCTCATGGTATCTTTATTTCATCGAGGTGATTACCATATTTGCACTGAACAATTTTGATATAGGAGTCCTGTACCTGATCCAGGACTCCCTCCGCTCGCCGATTCTGACGAGCTTTCTGGAATTCATGACTGACCTGGGGAATAACGGCTATGTCTGGATCGCCCTTGCCGTCCTTCTGATGACCATCAGGAAATGCAGAAAAGCAGGACTTACGACGATGCTCGCGCTTGTCATCAATGTCATTCTTGCCAACGGCATCCTGAAGCACCTGGTCCAGCGTCCCCGCCCCTTTGACACCTACGGCGGCCTTCAGGTCCTGATCCACCGCCCGGCCGACTGGTCCTTCCCGTCCGGCCATGCATCAGCGTCCTTCGCTGCTGCTTTCGTCCTCTACCATTACCTGCCGAAGAAATTCAGCATTGTTATGTTCGTTCTCGCCGCGCTCATCTCCTTCTCGAGACTTTACCTCGGCGTCCACTATCCCACCGACGTCTTCGCCGGCGTATTCGTCGGATACTTCTCCGCATGGCTCTCTGAAAAGATCACCGGCTTCTTCGGCAAAGACACAGGAACCAAAGTCACCGCCATCATGGCCAAACGCCCCGGCAGGAAATCTGCCGAGAATGCGTGACCATTTTATCGCATAGATGATTAATTCCAACCCCTCCGAAAAAAGGAACCGTGAAAGAAAGCGATACCTTCACAGCTCCTTTTTTCAATGCAGGAAACCCCTCCCATATTTAAACAAAATTTTATCGTTTATTAGATTTTCAGAAAGCACCTCATGATATACTTAAAATGACGAAACGAGGTGATGGCAGATGTTCGCTTTTGATAACTTTGAAATAGGCGCGCTTTACCTGATTCAGGACTTCATGCGCACTCCGAAGCTGACGGATTTCCTGGAATCCATGACGGATCTGGGAAATGCGGGCTTCATCTGGCTGGCTCTCGCCATCGTCCTCATCTGCACGAAGAAATACAGGAAGGTCGGGTATGCCACTTTTCTATCCCTGGCAATGAACCTCATCCTGACGAACGGCATCCTGAAGCATATTTTCAAAAGGGCCCGCCCCTTTGACACGTATCCGGATCTGCAGCCGCTCATCCATGAGCCGACGGACTGGTCGTTCCCATCCGGCCATTCCTCTGCTTCCTTTGCCGCTGCTTTCGTCCTCTACCATTACATGCCGAAGAAATTCAGCATTCCTGCGCTCATCCTCGCCACGCTCATCGCCTTCTCGAGGCTTTACCTTGGCGTCCACTACCCCAGCGACGTCATCGGAGGCGCCGCAATCGGCTACCTCACCGCCTGGGCGTCTGAAAAATTCATGACCTACACGGAGAAAAAAACGGGCGCGAAATCGCAGAATCTGGCTCATAAGAAAAAGGCAGAAAGCGCATGAATTTCCACTACCATCCAATTCATGAAAAGAAGCCGTAAAGAGACAAAAAATCCCGTCCTTTACGGCTTTTTTCATGTCTATTCTTCCTGCGTCTGACACCCATTTCAAACTTCATAAAAACTTTAAAATCTATTATATTTCATGAAAAGAATTCCATGTATATTATAGCCAGGCGAAAGCAAAGGAGCCTAAAAGGAAATAAGGCATCATCCGGAATACCCCGGAGCACCTCCCTGGAACCTGCCTGCGGCGCCATATCGCAGGTCGCTTCTCTTTCGCTGATACATTCCACAGCCAAATGTTTTGAAGGCCGTTAACTTCTGCCAGCACCACCTTCCGCAGGCAGGAGCCTTCCTGCTCCCACATTTCCTGTCTCTCCGTATCACTCTTTTTCCAAACTACCTTTCAAAAACGAAAACGGACCCTGTTTCTGGAGTTTCCACCAGAGCAGGGTCCGTTTTCAATTGTTTATTCTTCAATATAAGCACCGAGAAGGTTGTCTATATCCGTCTTCGCATAGACATCGGCATCAGCCACGATGTCCCATTCGCCATTCATCATGCACCAGATCGTGAGGACGCCGAAGAAATGGCTCATCAGCAGTTTGGAGAGCATATCGAGCGGGGCATCTGCACGGAGCTCGCCTTTTCCCTTGCCAAGGCCGGTCACGAAGATATCCATGACCGTATTGCGGATGCCGTCGAGGCATTCCCTCGTCCGGGAATCCGGCGTTTCCGCCTCCATCGTTTCCTTCATCCACTGGCGCACCAGGCGCACGCCCGACCAGGAAGCATCCTTGTAAAGCTCGATGAAGTAGTAAAGGCAGCGTTCCCTGACGTCTCCGTCATAATCGATCGCCTTCTTGATGATGGTCTGGATTGACTGGAAGGAAAGCTCCGCCACGACCTCTTCCTTGCATTCGAAATAGTGGTAGAATGTACCCTTCGCCACGCCGCTGTCTTTTGTGATATCCTCTACAGACACGTGGTCAAATCCTCTCTCACTAATCAGCCGTCTTGCGGATTCCAAGAGCCTTGAACGCGTCTTTTCCGCCTTCTTCGTTAAAGCCATGATGCCTCCTCACTGTCACTAAGCATACTATTTCTTACAGTATACTAAAAAAGCATTTGTCTTGCAATGACTTATGGTCAATTTCTATATCCGGTCACTTCCCTGTCAGGAAAACGCATCGTTTCTATTTCGATAAAAATCATAATAGATTGCGAAAATGCCAACCTTGAATACTCCCTATTTCCTTGAGAGCCATCCTCATTCAATGCTATACTTGAATTACCCGGCAGCGGGAAATCCCGCGATCTGCCGTTTTTCGAATCAATAGATTCCGAGTACTGAGAGGATGTGTCCATATGGGAACAAGAAACGTACCGCCGTTCCGCAATGACGTCGTAGGAAGCTTCCTGCGTCCACAAGTCATTCATGAAGCGCGCCGCAATCTGGAAGCAGGCAAAATCACAGCTTCCGAACTTCGCCAAATCGAAGACGAAGAAATCAAGAAACTTGTCGCCAAGGAAATCGAAAATGGTCTCCATGCCGTGACCGACGGAGAATTCCGCCGCACTTACTGGCATCTGGACTTCCTTGAAAACCTTGAAGGAGTAGAAAAGGTCAAGGCCGAAGAATGGTCCGTCCATTTCAAAGGCCACCAACCCAAAGCCGCTACCGTGAAAATCACCGGCAAAATCGGCTTCGGCGATCACCCCTTCGTCAAAGACTTCGAATATCTGAAGAGCGTCGCAGGAGACACCATGGCCAAGATGACCATCCCGTCCCCGAGCATGCTCCACCTCATCTGCTGCGTCCGTGAAGAAAACTACCAGCCGATCGACCTTTACAAGAACGAAGACGACCTCTACAGAGACATCGCCCTCGCTTACCAGGAAACCATCCGCACCTTCTACAAAACAGGCTGCCGCTACCTCCAGTTCGACGACACCTCCTGGGGCGAATTCTGCGATCCTGACAAGAGAAAAGCCTACGAAGCAAGAGGGCTCGACCTCGACAAGATCGAAAAGAACTACGTGAAAATGATCAACCTCGCCCTCGAAGCCAAACCAGCTGACATGAAAATCACCATGCACATCTGCCGCGGCAACTTCAGATCCACCTGGTTCTCCTCCGGCGGATACGATCCGGTCGCTGAAATCCTCTTCGGCCACTGCAACATCGACGGATTCTTCCTTGAATACGACTCCGACCGCGCAGGCGGCTTCGAACCGCTGAAGCACATCCAGAAACAGCAGGTCGTCCTCGGCCTCATCACCTCCAAATTCCCGCAGCTCGAGAAATTTGAAGACGTCAAGGCACGCGTAGAAGAAGCCTCCCAGTACGTCCCCAAAGACCAGCTCTGCCTGAGCCCCCAGTGCGGCTTCGCCTCCACCGAAGAAGGCAACGCCCTCACTGAAGAAGGACAATGGGCCAAAGTCAGACTCATCCGCGACTACGCAGATAAAATCTGGGGAGAATAAAAGATAAATTGAAATAGAAAAGGGACTCGCAAGAGTCCTTTTTTGATGCGGGAAATCAAGAAAAGCGGTGAACGCCAAAACTACAAAACTTCCTCTCAAAGAAAATTTTCCCCTCTCCCTCCTCTCGACAGTTTCTGTCATCCTTTACCTTATAATGAAGATAGCAAACCAGACCGATGAACCACTGTCAAACGAAAGGAGAGCCCATCATGAAAACCGCACAAAAAGAACTTATCGCCAAACGCCAGGAAATTGAAGAAAAATTACAAACCATCCTATACGAAGACGAAAAACTCGAACTCCTCTATTGCGGCCGCCAATACGCCTCCGCCTACGCCCTCATCCGAAGAAAAGACGGCATGTACTACAGCTTCCGCTTCAGCGACCACAAAACCACGCCCTATTACTCAAGCAAGACCTTCGACATATACGCGCCGATCACGAGCGAAGTCCTAAGAAATATACGAGAAACCCTGGACAAAGTCTCATGGTGTCCCTTCACCCTATACGACTACCTCACCCTCCGCACCATCTACTATTTCAATAACCTGAGACAGCCCTTCTGTATCGACAACACCATGAACATCTTCGTAGGCAACAAAATGGGCCTCCTCTTCTACCGTAGAAAACGCATCGGAAAAGACAACTGGGAATTCGAAACCGTCTCCGAATCCTTCCAAAAAGAACTAAGAAAACTCTTCGCCACAGGCCTCCTGCACGCCTATACCTGCAAGAAAACCAGAAGCATCCAGGTCTACATCACCGAAGCCGGCCTATCCATGATCAAAGACACCGACCTCGAAAACAACAACTTCGTCAAACACTACCTCCAGTTCAAAACCGACCCCACATTCTCCAGCTGCCTCCAGCTCCCGACACAAAACAAAAAATACAAACCCTTCCGCTCCCCCATGGACAATCCGCCAGAACAAATGGTGGAATGAAAGGAAGCGTAAGGATCCAACCACAGAAAAAGACCCGCGAGGGTCTTTTTTCTTGGAAGATATGAGAAGATTGCTTTTCAGGGCCGAAGGCCGGTTTGCCTATTTTCCCTTTGCGAAGCAAATAAGTGGTGTTAACCTTCCCAGACGGGGAAGGAGGGCCACGAAGTGGCGGTTAGGGTTGATTTCCGCGAGCGCCGCGAGGTTGTATGGTTTTAATCTTTCCACTCACCTCGCGGTCGTTTGTTTCCTTATCCTTCCCGAACACTATAGCCATTTATACTAGATACGTATATAAATTATTTGTATACTCAAATAATTAGTCATGGTGATAGAATAAGTTTAGATAATTGCTAAAAGGAGATACTCTCGATGAAAAGGATACTGACACTACTATTCACTCTTATCTTAATCCCATTTTCAACCTTTGCTATTTCACGTTCTGATCTTCAAAACAATCCCGAACGCTATGTAAAAGTAGCTGAAGGGCAAACTGACGCTTGTTATGTAGATTCTTATTCTATAAAATCACTCCGTTATGCTCCCCCCTACTATACAATTCGAGCAAAAGTCTATGGCCCTGATTATGCTAAGAATGGTATTTTTGAATTTACTATTACCTGTTTCTATGATTACAATAGAAACTCTAAACAGCTAATGGAAAATATTGTTGCAGAAAGTCCAAATAAATCAGACACAAATAGTATGGCTAAAAAATTTATGAGCCAACTCAACGAGAACATCGGAATAAAATATACCATGACCGATATTAATTGTTATACTCTCGACGGAACATATGTTAATAGTCTGAGACCTTTTTATAATCAATCTGTCGTGCTTAATTCAAATCCTTACCATGCCGCTAACTATATGTTCTATAAATGCTATAATATCTACTTTCATCTCAAATTTGAGTCAGAAAACCTCTATTAAACCGCATTCTTTATTCCTAAGGAGATCCCTATGAAAAAATCACTTCGCATACTGTTTTTAGGAATACTCCTTTTCGCATCTCCCCTCGTTTCAAATTATATTCCATTCAGCCCGCTTCCCACTGTCAGTGCTATGACCAACTCTCAGGATCCAAATGGTTTTGGCGATGTTCATTGGGATGAAACAATCTCAGACATTCAGTCTTCCCATAAAACCACTTTTCTGGGACGCAATGACGATGCTGCGCACTATTCCGTCCTGATCCCGGATGCTAAGGGCTCTTTGAACTTTGAGGGACCTGTAACCATTCGTGCCATCTTCATAGACAACAAACTCTTCGGGATAGAGATCCCATTCAGCGGAGACCAATTTGAAACGCGCTTAGCCGGCATGACCAAGATGCTGGGAACACCTGTAAAAAGAAGAGGTTACTATATTTGGGGCGGCCCCCTCTCCCTGATCATTCTCCTTCCTTATAAAGAAGACGAACTCATTATCCTGGCGAAAAACCAACAAGGAGTACAAGGGATCGCTATTTGACATAGCCAATAATAATCATGCATATTCCATGAATGAACCCCATCCCCATGCAGCCTTTGCTCATGGCTTTTTTGTGCCGTCATAGTGGGCTCTCTCTATTCCATATTCAACCCACTTTAACCCCTGCTAACATCTTTCATTTTTCACCTATTTCATGCTATACTATTAACAGATTCTAAAAAACGTACAGTAATCGTACAGCATAGTAAGGAGGAAATATGATGAAAATCCCGTCTATCACTTTGAATAATGGTGTCGAGATGCCGCAGGAAGGGTTCGGCGTTTTTCAGGTTACGGACCTGGATGCCTGCAAGCAGGCTGTGAAAGATGCGCTGGACTGTGGTTATCGTCTGCTCGATACAGCAAGCAGCTATGAAAATGAAGAAGCTGTCGGCGAAGCCATCAAGGAAAGCGGCATTCCGCGTGAAGAAATTTTTCTGACGACGAAAGCCTACATGCAGGAAATGGGCTACGAAAAGACGAAGGAAGCCTTCGAGCGTTCCTGCAAGAAACTCGGCACGGACTACCTCGACCTTTACCTCATCCATATGCCTTTTGCTGATTATTACGGTTCCTGGCGAGCTATGTCGGAGCTTTACAAAGAAGGCCGGATCCGCGCGATCGGTGTCTGCAATTTCCTGCCAGACCGCATCGTCGACCTCTGCTTCAATACCGACATCGTTCCGGCCATCAATCAGATCGAGCTCCATCCTTTCTATCAGAGAGAAGATGAACTCGCCCTTATGAAAGAATACGGCATCCAGCCGGAAGCATGGGCACCGTTTGCAGAAGGCATGAACGGCATGTTCACGAATCCCGTCCTTACTTCCATCGCAGAAGCTCATCACAAGACCACCGCGCAGGTCATCCTCCGCTGGAATATCCAGCGCGGCATCATCATCATTCCAAAGTCCGTTCACAAGGAACGCATGGAACAGAACCTGGATATCTGGGACTTCGAGCTTACGGATGAAGAAATGAACGCCATCCGCGCCCTCGACCTCGCCCGTCCGCAGATGCTCGATACCAGAAATGTAAAAGAAGTACGCCGCGTCTACGACTACCTGAACAACCCCGTCGTCACCAGCTTGTAAAAAGAATACCTATAAAAAAGGCAGCAGCCATCCCCGGCCGCTGCCTTTTTTCGCGCTGAAATACCGATTTCCTGAAGAAAATTGAATAAAATTGCTAATTTGATGCAGAAATCTGAACCTTCGATTTTATAGGGACAGACTATTGTCCCTCCCCATTCATACAATAGATACAGAATAAAAATACTACAGGGAAGGAGGGCTGCGCTGTATGGTAAAAGCCAAAGACAAGAAAAATCGTATGCTTGAGATCTTTTACAGGGCAATGGTCGGCGGGAATATCAATACGAAGGCTTTAGCAGATGAATATGGAGTGTCAGGGAAGAGCATTTCCAGAGACATCGGCGAAATCAAGAACTTCTTATCAGATAACAGGGACCTCGTCAACTACAAAGATCTAAGATATTCAGCCAGCTCAAAGACATATCATCTGGAATTCGACCATGTGCTCCTCAGCAAGGAACTCATCGCCATTATCAAAGTACTCATCGGATGCCGCGCTTTCAGCAAGGAAGAACTTTTGACGCTCATCAGTAAACTGAAGGCCTTTGCTGAATCCGGCCTCTACTTCTCTGACTGCGCTGCCACGTCCGGCAGTCAGATCGTCATCACACCTGACGGCCAGGTCGGCATCTGCCACGGAGCCATGGAAAAGAGAGAGCACTTCATCGGATCCATTGACGACGAGAATCTCGTCGTCGGCAAAAATGCGGAAGTCAATCACTGGAATCATCTGAGCCCTGTCTTCAAGGAAGAATGCCAGAACTGCGAAGCCCTTGGCATCTGCGGAGGCGGATGCCCTGTCAATGCACAGAAGCTGAACAATACCGCATCCATCGATGCAATAGACAAAGCCTTCTGCATCCATGCAAAGAAGGTCCTCGAGTACCTCATCGGAGAGCTTTTGAAATACTCCGTCAGGGAAGCTGAGGAATGTGTGTAAAACCGGCATCCATCAGAAAAGAGCAGTCACCCCGGCTGCTCTTTTTTCTTGGTTTAAACAAAAGATAAATCTTTCTCTTTTCTTTTGCGCTTTTATCAAATCCGCGTTCTCTCCCCGTTTACAATAAATCTTCATTTCTAGTATAATAGATAGTACTAACATGCGATTCTTTTATAAGCTTAATAGATAGAGCCAGGCAGGTCGTGTCTGGCGGGAGGTTTTAATGGCTTCTTTTTGGATGCGGGGACGCACTAGGGCCGCCGGGGTTTTGCTGCTATGCCTCGGTCTTTTTGTGTTCCTGATTTCCGGATGCGGGGATGCTATCAAGAAGGCTGAGATGTCAAAAAATCCGTACGTTTCGTATGCGGATCTTTACAAGTCCGATCCATTGAATCCCAATTATGCTTTTTATTATATGAATGAGACAATCGGGGATAAATTCAATGCTGAACGCAAAGAAGTCGCAGCTTTTGACGAGAAAAAAGGAAAGGAAATCCCAGTGCAGGAGGTTGCGATTGTATATGACTCGCAGTGGCAGGTTTCGACAAATCCTGCTGCGCGGATAAAGTACCGCGGCGAGGTGCAGAATGGAAAGCCGGAAGGCCTGGGAATCCTTTACTCGGACGGGAAGCCGTTCTACAAGGGCCCTTTCAAGAATGGGAAATATGACGGATACGGACAGTATTTTGACAGGATGACGTTTGATTTGGAGAATTACACGAAATATTCGCGTCCGGGTTCGGTAACGCCGCTGCAGGGGCTTTTCACGTACGAGAAGGCTTCTGAGATTTCCTTTACCGGATATGCGCTGAGATATGAGGGCATGTACAAGGAC
>PPYE01433562.1_pt1 | contig 11854 bp, 11 predicted proteins | sample 1559881 | NCBI WGS metagenome assembly PPYE01 (sample SAMN08240022, study PRJNA423297) | Human gut metagenome, whole genome shotgun sequencing project.
AAAATGCCCGGATTCGATTACTTATCGAATCCGGGCATTTTGCCGTTTATTTCAAAAAGTCCTTCAGGTATTCCGCGGCGCTGCGGCTCATTTCCCGGGAGAAATCGCTGCCGTATTTGCGCTGCTCAAAGGCCTTGACCCACTGATCAAAATCAAAGGTCTCATTGCCGCCCCGGGCGGCCCGATCCTCCAGCGCCTGCCGGTGCTGCTCGCCGGTGAAGGTCGGGTACTGGTTTTCCGCCACAATGTAATTGCGGGCGAAGCGGGCAGGCTTTTTGCGCTGCTGCTGTTGGCGGGTGGGCCAGCCGATCACCAGCATGGCCGCCGGAACCACCTGAGCGGGCAGAGCAAGCTCCTGTCGCACCTGCTCGCAGTTCTCCAGAATGTCGCCGATGTAACAGCTGCCCAGTCCCAGGCTTTGGGCGGCCACCACCACGTTCTGAGCGGCAATGCAGGCATCCGCCACCGCCAGAAACAGATCGCCCGCGCCGGCAGGCCGGGGCTCACAGCCCGCCTCCTGGTAGACCTGGGGCCAGCGGGCGCAATCTGCCAGGAAAACCAGCACCACCGGGGCAGTGGCAATAAAGGGCTGATGGTCGCACAGGTCAGCCAGCCGGGCCTTGCGCTCCGGGTCCGTGATATCCAGAATGGTATACAGCTGCTGGCAGCCTGCGGTGGGGGCCTGGAACGCTGCCTCCAGCAGCTGCTCCTTCATGGCCGGGGTAACGGGCTGATCCAGAAAGACACGCACGCTCTTGCGGTCCTGAATGGCTTGTTGGGTGAGATTCATGGGGATGCCTCCTTTTGCAGCGGGCCGGTGCGGCCCTGCTTTTTTCTGATTATAGCATCTTCCGGCGCAAAAATCACGCCGTACCCGGCCCGATGGTACAATCATATTTTCCGATCTCCGGAACACTTGACTTTCTTTGTCTAACCGTGTAGACTAAAAGCAGAAAGTCTACAGCATTAGACAGAAGGAGGATATCCCCATGAACATACCCAAGATTCACGAAAGCGAGTACCGCTTCTGCCTCATTTTATGGGAACACGAGCCGGTCACCACCGTCGAGCTGGTGAAGCTGTGCCAACAGCAGCTGGAATGGAAGCGCACCACCACCTACACCGTAATCAAGCGGCTATCAGAACGAGGAGTACTGCAAAACGAGAACGGCGTGATCACCTCCCTGGTTTCCAAAGAGGATGCGCAGGCCTCCGAGATCGAGGAGCTGGTGGAAAAGCGCTTCGGCGGTTCACTGCCCTCCTTTCTTGCCGCATTCACCCGGCACCAGAAGCTTTCCGAAAAGGAACTGGATGAGGTGCAGCAGATGATTGACCACATCAGAAAGGGAACCACACCATGAACGAACTGTTTTTGAAGGTTCTGAACATCAGCATCTCGGCAAGCTGGCTGGTTCTGGCTGTGTTTCTTCTGCGTTTTTTGCTGCGAAGGGCACCCAAATGGGTTTTCGTTTTCCTCTGGGGCCTTGTGGCGCTGCGGTTGCTGCTTCCATTCTCCATCCAAAGCACGCTGAGCCTGATCCCAAGCGCCGAGACGCTCCCTGGCGAGATTTTGTCCGGCCCCAGCTTTGACATTCACACCGGGATCACACCGGTGGACCAGCAGGTGAACGGGTATCTGGCAGACCGCTATTTTGAGGGCGTCACGGTACCGGCGAGCAGTGGCGCTGCACGGATGACGCTGCTTGCTTGTGTCTGGGCCGCCGGGACCGCCGTCATGCTGCTTTATGCGTCCGTCAGCTGCTGGCGGCTGCGGCGAACCCTTCGCACCGCCATCCCCCTGCGGGACAATCTTTATCAGAGTGACAGCATCGCATCTCCCTTCGTTCTGGGCATTGCGCGCCCGAAGATCTATCTGCCGTTCCATCTGGCACAAGAGGCCCTGCCTTACGTGACTGCCCACGAGCAGGCCCACATTCAACGGAAGGACCACTGGTGGAAACTGCTGGGCTTTCTTTTGCTGGCAGTGCATTGGTTCAACCCGCTGCTATGGCTCGCCTATACGCTGCTGTGCCGGGACATCGAGCTGGCCTGCGACGAGCGGGTGATCCGAGAACTGTCTCCCGCCGGGCGCGCGGACTATACCCAGGCGCTGGTTGCCTGCAGCACCGGCCGCCGGGCCTTTATCGCCTGGCCGCTGACCTTCGGCGAGGTTGGCGTGAAGGAGCGGGTGCGCTCGGTGATGTATTACAAAAAGCCGGGCTTCTGGCTGGTTGCCGTCTCTCTCGCCGCCTGTGCTGCCGCCGCCGTCTGTTTTCTGACCGACCCCGTGGACAACAGTACCGAACCCGACGCCGCAGCCTCCGCCCAGACTGTGACCTCCGGCACAGAAGATCCGCAGCCGGAAGCCATGCCCGTGCTGACTCGGCAGAACGCTGAGGAGACCATTGCCCAAATTCTGGCCACTCTAACCATCCACAGCGACCACACCGTTTCCTTTTCTTTGCCCCAGATTCTCCCGGTCGCAGAGGACGGAAAAACCGAATTGGCCATCTCACTGAACGCCACCTTTTCCGACGCTCCCGGCAGTTTTTCTGTACAGGAGCTGCTGGACAGCGAAACCGGCTGGCAGGGCGGCGAACAGCCCCGGCTTTCGTTGGATCACAGCAAAGGCGAGCTGACCGATGTTTTCCTGGGCGTTTTCTATCTGACGGAAGTGGACACCAACGCCTACGACATCTACGCAAAGGGCAGCGTGGAGCTCCACGCGCCCTTCTCCTATGATGCTCCCGCAGGCTACACCACTCCTTCGGTGCAGATCAGCCAAATGGCGGACGCCACCCAGTTGCATTACACCCTGCCCGACGGCAGCACTCCGGTTTTGTCGGTACAGCTCCCGCAGGCTGTCACAATTACGGAAGGGGAGGAGCAGCTTCTGATCACCCGAAACGGGGAAACCGTGGGCACCGTTACGCTCTATCCCTTCGGCACCGCCGATGGGCAAAGTCTGCAGGGAATCGACACGGCGGAAGATACGCTACCCATGCCCGTCTTCTCCACTGTGGCGCTCTCCAACCATGCAGGATATGAAAATTATCGGGTGTGCAGCCACAATGCCACCGGAGCTGTGGCCACAGCAGAATTTGTCTGGCAGGACCTTTCCTCCGGCGACGCAGCCGCGTCCGCTGCCTGGCAGACCCAGGACTGCATTCTGGTATACGACTGGAGCGTCATGCCCTATTTCGTGGAGCTGCGGCTGGCTCCGGGGCTTCTCTCCCCGATGGAGCTGACTGCTCTGGCTCAAGCCATCACCCTTGCATAAACCACACAAAACAGAAGCGGCATGGCCAAGGCCATGCCGCTTCCTTTTTCTATTGTTTTACTCGTAGCGCAGAGCCTCGATGGGGTCCAGCTTGGCGGCCTTGTTGGCCGGATAATAGCCGAAGAACACACCGATGGCCATGGAGAAGCCCACTGCCACCAGCACGGTGCCCAGGTCCACCCGGGCGGGTGCACCGATCAGGGAAGCCCCCAGACTGCCCAGACCGAAGCCCACCAGAATACCCAATGCACCGCCCACCAGGCAGATGACCACCGACTCCACAATAAACTGGGTGCGGATGGCCCCGTTGGTGGCGCCCAGCGCCTTGCGCACGCCGATTTCCCGGGTGCGCTCGGTGATGCTCACCAGCATAATGTTCATCACGCCAATACCGCCCACCAGCAGACTAATACCCGCAATCACCCCGATGGCCAGGGAGATGGTATCCAGCACACTGGTGATAGAGCTCATCTCGTTCTGCAGGTTGTACACGGTGACCAGAAACTGCTCGTTGTTTTTGTAATAGCTCTCTTCGAAGAACTGCTCACTGCGCTGCTGGAAGGCGTCCGCATCCACTCCGGCGGCGGGCACCACCTCGCACCAGAAATAACTGCCCTCAGCGATGCCGTTCATCTCGTGCAGAGTGGTAAGGGGCAGATACAGGTCCGTGGTGGTGTTTTTGTTCACGGTAACGCTGCCGCCCAGCAGCGGGCTCATGGTCTGGTAGGCGTACACGCCCACGATGGCAAACTCATGCACCGCGCCGCCGGATTCCGTCACCTCGATGGTCTGGCCCAGGGCCGCCTGATCGTCGCCCCCGAACAGGTTATCCACCAGCACGTCGCTCACCAGTGCCACCTGGCGCACGCCCTCCTGGTCCTTTTCGTTCAGGGCCCGGCCCGCCACCAGCTCGCACTTGTCCGCATCGAAATAGCCCTGGTTCACGCCGGTAATGCTCACCTTTGCGGTGTTCGCGCCCTGCTGAATCTTGCCCGCGCCGCCGCTCTCGGTAAGCACCACCGCCTTGATCTGCTGGGCAAACCGTTCCTCGTAGGCCTGCAGCATCTCGTCGTTGAGCAGGTCGCTTTCCTGGTAGCTGTAGCTGTTCGGGTAGTCGCCGTTTTCGTCCGGCCGGGGGTCCACGCTCAGCTGCAGGTTGTTGCCGCCCATGGCCACCAGGCTTTCGCTCACCGTACTGGTGAGCGAGTTGCCCACAGTGACGATGGCGATTACCGAGCCGATGCCGATGATAATGCCCAACATAGTGAGCAGCGCCCGCATCTTGTTGCTGCGCAGCCCGCCCAGGGCCAGCTTGATGTTTTCCCAGATCACTGTGCCACGCCCTCCTTCACTTCGCCGGTGATGCGTCCGTCCCGGATGGTGATAATTCGCTCACACTCGGCGGCCAGCTCTCGGGAGTGGGTGATGAGCAGGATGGTCTTGCCCTGCTCCTTGTGCAGCTTGTGGAACAGGTCCATCACCACCCGGCCGGTGGCGGAGTCCAGCGCGCCGGTGGGCTCGTCTGCCAGCAGCACCGCCGGGTCGTTTGCCATTGCCCGGGCAATGGCCACCCGCTGCTTCTGACCGCCGGAAAGCTCGTTGGGCTGGTGATTCATCCGCTTTTCCATGCCCACCAGCTCCAGCAGTTCCTTGGCCCGGGCGGTGCGCTTTGCCGCGCCGATGCCGTTGTACAGCATGGGTAGCTCCACATTTTTCAACGCGCTGGTACGGCCGATCAGGTTGAAGGTCTGGAACACAAAGCCAATCTTGCGGCAGCGCAGGGCAGAAAGCTCGCTGTCCTTCGCGGCGGTCATGTCGATGCCGTCCAGCCAATAGCTGCCCTGGGTGGGCTTATCCAGCGCACCCACGATGTTCATCAAGGTGGACTTGCCGCTGCCGGACTCGCCCACAATGGCCACGAACTCGCCCTCGTACACATCCAGATCAATGCCGTGCAGGATTTCCAGCTCATTGGGCTGGCCGATGTAAAAGGTCTTTACAATATCCCTCAGCTGGATGATGGGCTTCTTCTCCCCGCTCATGCCATCGCCTCCGGATCGGCCAGGCTGCGCAGCTCCATGCCCTCGGTCAGGCCCTCGCCGCTCACCTCAACGGACAGCTCGGTCTCCATGCCGGTGGTCACCGGGATCGGCGTGAAGGTCACGTTGCCTTCCGCGTCGGTATCCTTGCGGTAGACCACCGCCTCGCCGTTTTCATCGGTACCCACCGCATCCAGCGGTACGCTGAACACGCCCTTCTTTTCCTCCAGCAGCACCTTGGCCTTGGCGGTCATGCCCAGACGCAGCGCCTCGGTGGCGTCGTCCACCGAAACCTTCACCGCATAGCTGGCCTCGCCGTTCTCGTTCACGGTGGCCTTGGGGGCAATCCAGGTGATGGAGCCGTGGAACACGTCCTTCGCGCCGGAAGTGAGGGTCACGCTCTGACCCACCGCCAGCTGGTTGATGTCGTATTCCCGCACGCTAAGCAGCGCCTCCAGAGCGCTCTGGTTCTCGATGGTGGCAATGGCGCCCGCTGCGCCGCCCACCACGGCCTTCACCTGGGTGACGGTGCCGGAGCAGGGTGCGGTAATGGTGCACTGCGCCTTGGCGCTCTGCAGGGTCTTCAGCTGCTGAGCCGCCGCGCTGGGGGCATCTGCCGCTGCCACCGCATTCACCAGTACGTCCTGGGCATCCTCAATGGCCAGGCTGTCCTGCCGGAGCTTGGCGTCCTTTTCGGTCTGCTCCCAATCGGCGGTAACGCCCTCGTCGATGGCCTTCTGGTTGCGGGCATCCTCCAGACGGCGCTGGGCCTGGGAGATGCTCAGCTCGTTCTGCTGCTTCTCCGCGGCCACCGCCTCCTGCTGAACCTGGATCTGAGCGTCCAGGTCGGTGGTGTCCAGCGTGGCAATCACATCGCCCTCGGCCACCACGTCGCCCTCGCTCACCAGCACCTCGGCCACCGGGTAGGTCTGGGCCGCAGCCACCTCGGTCACCTGGGCGGACTGGATGCTTCCGCTCACGCTCAGAGTCCGGCTCAGATCACCCTTTTCCAGCGTGAAGGTCTGTACCTGCTGTTCCGCCGCTTTTTGCGCGGCCACTGCCGCCTGATTCATCCGCGTCCAGCCGAACGCGCCCACTGCAGCCAGAATCGCCAGCGCGATCAGCGCCTTTTTATGCCGGCCAAAAAACGATATGATCCTGCTCATCCCTCATCGACTCCTCTTCATTTCATGGTTGGAACGGTCTGTGCAAGACCGTCGATTTTCAAAACGCCGGGCAGGCAAACACCGCCCTTTTCCTTTTTCGTCGCCAGCGGGCAAACCGTTCAAAATTTGTTGCCGGGCGTTTTCTTTACAAACGTAAAGACGAGTTGTGACCGGGATATTCTTCATTCAAAGGGAATTTTTTACACAAAAAAACAGGGCCCGGTTTTCCGGGCCCTGCTGACAGCGTGGGCTATACGTTTCCTTTTGGTTGATAGGCTTTGGAAATGGTCTCCAACGTCTGGCGCAGCTGCTCCCGGGCCGCCGCGGGGGAGACCAGCTCCACCCGGCCGCCGAAGCCGCACAGCCAGCCGAAGAAGGGCGGGCTGACCACCACGTCCGCATACAGGGTAAACCAGCCGTCCGGCTGGGGCAGGATGGTCACGCCGGTGCCAAACCGGTCCAGCATGGGGCCGATGACGCTATTTTCGCACCGCAGCTCCACCCGGCTGACCGGACCGCCGAACATGCCGAACATGGGCTTTGCGTAGTCGCGCATCTTCTGAGGGTCGAACTCCTCCCGGCCCAGGCGGGGCTGGTCCAGAAGGGCGATGGAGGTCATCTTGTCCACCCGGTAGTGACGCATGCCCTTGCCCTCTTCGAAGGCCACCAGGTAGTAGTTCTCCTCCTCCCAGAGCAGCGCCCAGGGGCTCACCTGGTAGGCGCCGCCACCCCGGCGGGCCACCTTCTTTTTGTCCAGATTCCACTCCTGGTACACAAAGCGGACCTGCCGGTCCGAGGCGATGGCCCGGTGCAGCGCATCCACGTTGTAATAGATGCTCTCATTCATGCTCTTCACCCGGCTGGAGGCGAACACCTGCCGCTGCAGCTCATTTGCCTCCCACTGGCTGGCAAACTGGCTCAGTGCGCGGATCAGCTGGTCGCTCTTTTTGCGGGTGATGAAGCGGGAGGCCTGCACCGAGTCGGCCAGCAGCTTGAGCTCGGGCAGCTGGAAGGGCCGGCTGGCCAGATAATAGCCGCCACCCCGGCCCCGGTGCTGCACGATGTCGTAGCCCAGCGCCCGCAGGGTGGCGATGTCGTCGTACACGCTTTTGCGCTCGGCGGCCACCCCCTCGGCGGCCAGCAGCTCCAGAATGCGGGGCACATTGATCAAATGTTCTTCATCGGTGTGGCGGGCAAGAATGCGCAGCAGCCATATCAGCTTGCCCTTCTGACCTTCGCTGCGTGGCATGGCTCACTCCTCCTTTTCCTTCTTGTCAAAGGCGGCCCGCGCCCGGGTGGACTGGCGGAACATCTCCTCCAGCGCAGCCCGGTCGCCCTGCTGCAGATAGCCCTTTAACGCCTGCAGCCGGGCGGTAAAGCCGTCGATCTCGTCGATCAGGTTTTCCCGGTTCCACAAAAACAGCTCGGCCCACATGGTCTCGTTGATGCGGGCGATGCGGGTCAGATCCCGGAAGGAATCGCCGGTGTACTCGGCGAACCGCTCGGCCCCCGGCGCACACATCAGGCTCACTGCAATGGCATGGGTGAGCTGGCTCACGTAGCCGATCATCCGGTCGTGCTCGGCGCAGCTGAGCACCCGAATGTGGGCAAAGCCCAGGGCCCGGCCCAGCTGGCGGGCAAACTCCACCCCCTCAGGGGTGTTGCGCTCAGTGGGGGTAATCAGGAAATTGGCGGGGGAGAAATCCACCAGATGGGCGTTCTCCACGCCGCTGACCTCCTTGCCCGCCATAGGGTGGCTGGCGATGAACTCCACCCCTTCGGGCAGAGCCGCCTGCACCGTTTCCACGAGACCCGCCTTCACGCCGGACACGTCGGTGCAGATGCAGCCCGGGCGCAGCAGCGCACCGTACCGGGCCACCCAGCCTTCCAGCGCGGTGGGGTAGAGGGCGAAGACCACCCGGTCCGCCATTCGCACCAGTTCTTCAAAATTTTCGGTTGCGCCATCCGCAATGTAGCCCTTATCCCGGGCAAACCGGATGGCTTCGGGATTCGTGTCGATGGCGTATACCTCTCCGAACCCCGCGCGGGTCAGGCCCCGGGCATAGCTGCCGCCCAGCAGGCCCAGGCCCACAATGAGAAAACGGTCGTTCTTATTCATCCCGCACCTCGATCTGCGCGCCCGCGCGCTCCAATACCCGGAAAAAGTCCGGCCAGCTCTTGGCCACCGCGCCCGCGTCCCGGATGGTCACCGGCACACCGGCGCAGAGGCCCGCCATGGCAAGGCTCATCACCACCCGGTGGTCGTTGTGACTGTCCAGCTCCGCCGGGGCGTGCAGCGCCGCCGGGCGGATGGTCACGGTATCCTGAGTGCTCTCAATATCCGCGCCGAATTTGCGCAGCTCCTCTTCCATGGCGGCAATGCGGTCGCTTTCCTTGATGCGCAGCCGCCCGGCATTGATGATCCTGGTCTCGCCTTCGCAGAAGAGGGCCAGCGTCATCAGGATGGGGCCCAGGTCCGGGCAGTCGGCCAGATCAATGACCGTGCCGGAAAGGGGAGCCTTTTCAAAGGTCACGCTGCTGCCATCCCGTACAAAACGGGCGCCGCAGCGCTCCAGAATGGGCAGAATGGCCCCGTCGCCCTGCAAAGAGTCCGGGCGCAGGTCCTCGATGGTGATGCCGCCCAGCACCGCGCCCAAAACGGCGAAGAAAGCTGCCTGGCTGTAGTCGCCCTCCACCCGGTAGTCCCGGCCGCGGCCGCACTGGCCGCCGGGGATCTGCAGCTTCATGCGCGTCTCGTCCGCCCAGTCCACCTGCACGCCGAAGTCCCGCAGGGCGGCCAGCGTCAGCTCCACATAGCTGCGGCTTTCAAAGGGCGGGGTAATGGTGAGGGTGCTGTCTCCCGCCAACAGGGGCAGGGCAAACAGCAGCCCGCTGATGAACTGGCTGGACACATCCCCCGGAATGGTGTAGTCGCCGGAGGCGAGGGGCCCGCGGATGGCAAGCCCCCCTTCGCTCTGGTCAAATTCCAGGCCCTGGGCCCGGAACAGCTTCTCGTATACACCCATGGGCCTCTGCAGCAGCCGTCCCCGGCCGGAAAATTCCACCCGCCGGCCGCACAGGCTGAACACCGGGATCAGAAAGCGCAGGGTGCTGCCGCTCTCGCAGCAGTCCACCGGGCTGTCCGGGCAGGCCACGCTGCCGCTACCGGTGATCTGCGCCCAGCCTTCGCCCCGTTCCACCTGCGCGCCCAGCCGGGCGGCGGCGGTGAGGGTGGCGTCCACGTCCTGGCTGAATTCCAGGTTCTCCACCCGGGAGGTTCCCCGGGCCAGCGCGGCGCAGAGCACCGCCCGGTGGGCCATGCTCTTGGAGGGCGGCGCGGTGATCCGGCCGCCGATGGCGGCCGGGGCTTGGATATGGGCGATCATGGGAGTTCCTCCTTTTGGGTCTGCTCAGTCAAGGGGCTGACGCACGCCCCGGCCCAGCACCTGGGCAATCTGACGGCACTGATCGATGGTCTCGCGGAACTTGTCCGGCTTGAGGGTCTGGGCGCCGTCGCTCCAGGCATGCTCGGGGTCGGTGTGTACCTCGATGATCAGGCCGTCGGCACCGGCGGCCACGGCGGCCCGGCTCATGCTCTCCACCAGACGCCAGTCGCCGGTGGCGTGGCTGGGGTCGATGATGATGGGCAGATGGGTCTTCTGCTTGATGATGGGCACCACAGAAAGATCCAGGGTGTTGCGGGTGTACTTCTCGAAGGTGCGGATGCCGCGCTCGCAGAAGATCACGTTCTCGTTGCCGCCGGCCATGATGTACTCGGCGCTCATGATCCACTCCTCGATGGTGTTGGCAAGGCCGCGCTTGAGCAGCACCGGCTTTTTCATCTTGCCCACTGCCTTCAGCAGCTGGAAGTTCTGCATGTTGCGGGCGCCGATCTGCACCACGTCCACGTATTCCTCGAACTCGTCGATCTTATCCTCGCTCATCAGCTCGCTCACGATGGGCAGGCCGGTGGCCTCGCGGGCCTTCACCATGGCCAGGATGCCCTCGGTGCCCAAGCCCTGGAAGGCGTAGGGGGATGTGCGGGGCTTGTAGGCGCCGCCGCGCAGCATGCAGCCGCCCGCCGCCTTTACAGCCTGGGCAATCTTCATGGTGGACTCATCGCCCTCCACGCTGCAGGGGCCGCCGATGATGACCAGCGGCTCGTTGCCGCCGATCTTGATGCCGTTCACGTCCACGATGGTGTCGGCCTCGTGGAACAGGCGGTTGGCCTTTTTGTAAGGGGCGGACACACGGGTCACGCTGTCCACCCAGGGGTTGGCGGCAACGACCTTCTCGTTGATCTTGGTGGTGTCGCCCACCAGGCCGAACACGTTGTAGTCGGTACCGCGGATCAGAGTGACCTCCAGACCCTGGCTCTCGAATTCGGAAATAATCTTCTGCAGCTCCTCCTGAGGAGTGCCGCGTTTGGTGGAGATAATCATACGCTGTTTCTTTTCCTTTCCCTATGTTTTATTTTCCTGTGGCTGGTTATTGCTTGTTTTTCTGAACGGTCTCTAGGAGAAAATCCACCGCGTTCAGGTAGCCCTGCAGGCCCTGGCCGATGAAATGCCCCTGGCAGGCCATGCCCGCGTAGCTGATCTGGCGGAAGGGCTCCCGCTTGGTCACGTCGGTGATGTGCACCTCCGCCGCAGGCAGCGCCACCGCCTTCAGCGCGTCCAGAATGGCCACGCTGGTGTGGGTGTAGGCTCCCGGGTTGATGACGATGCCGTCGCAGTCGAAGCGTGCTTCCTGGATGGCGTCCACCAGGTCTCCCTCGTGGTTGGACTGGTAAAAGCGCACCTCCACGCCCATCTCGTCGCATTTTTTCTGAATCAGCTCCAGCAGGCCCTGGTAGTCCACCGTGCCGTACAGGCCCGGTTCCCGCACGCCCAGCAGGTTAAGATTGGGCCCGTTCAATACCAAAAGCTTCATACAACGCCTCCTGCGCGGCCTTCGTCGCCCTGCTGAAGGGCTCGCCGCTGTTTTTCACGCAAAGGTCCGCCGCCGCCTCATAGAGGGGCCGGCGCTCGGCCTCCATCTTTTTCAGTCCCTCCATGCTGGTGGAGAGGGGGCGGTTTCCGCCCACCTTCAGCAGCTCCACCGGCCGGTCGATGAATACGATCACGCCGTTCTGGTGCAGCGCCCGCACGTTTTCCGGCCGCTTGACCACGCCGCCGCCGCAGCTGATGATCTGGCCGCTGCCCATGCCGAAGCGGGCTGCGGTCTCGGTCTCCAGCGCGCGGAAGCCCTCCTCGCCCCGCTCCTCGAAGATCTGGGGGATGGTTTTGCCCGCCGCCTTTTCGATCTCGGCGTCCAGGTCCACAAAGGGCCGGTTCAGAGCCTTGGCCAGGCTCTGAACCGGCCCTTTG
>PPYE01030969.1_pt1 | contig 11851 bp, 15 predicted proteins | sample 1559881 | NCBI WGS metagenome assembly PPYE01 (sample SAMN08240022, study PRJNA423297) | Human gut metagenome, whole genome shotgun sequencing project.
GATCTCAGTGATAAGAAAGACAGAATATTCAGCCTGAGCTTCGGAGACTTTTACGGAGTAAAAGAAAACGGAGAATATATTTGGAGATAATCCCCTTGATTTTTTACGCCCCCTTTTATATAAAAGGGGGCGGTTTTTTATGAAATTGAATATACCTGTTGGGGTTTCAGACTTTGAGGAACTGAGAAAAAGAGATTATTATTATGTAGATAAAACAGGACTGATCTTTGACCTTCTTAAAAATTCAGCGGCAAAGGTTACACTTCTGACCCGCCCCAGGCGTTTTGGCAAAACCCTTGCCATGAGTATGCTGGAAAGCTTTCTGGATATCCGCAGGAACAGCAGAGAGCTGTTTGATGGACTGCAGATTATGAACAGAACAGAAATCTGCGAAAAGTGGATGAATCAATATCCGGTATTGTTTCTGTCATTAAAGGATGTGGAGGGAACCAGCTTTGAAAATGCTTTCGGCCTGCTTAAATTTGTTATTTCCCAGATCTGTATCACTCATTCTTATTTGGGCATCCTTTACAGACATACAGAGTTCGCTTCTGGTGCTTACAAAAATGATGCAGGAATATTATAAAAAACCTGTGATTCTTCTTATGGATGAATATTTTGGATTTACCGGGAATGATGTAAAAAGGCTTCTGCAATCAGCGGATCTTGAAAAATATGGAGAGAGAATCCAAAGCTGGTATGACGGATATCATTTTGGTGATGTTGACGTGTATTGTCCCTGGGATGTGATGAACTATGTAAGAGATCTTCAGTTTGATCCTGATGCCAGACCTGTCAGTTATTGGAAAAATACCAGCAGCAACAGTATTATCCGGTCGTTTATTGATTTTGCAGGAAACAGTATTACCAGAAAACTGTAGACTCTGATGGAAGGTGGCTATATCACAGAGAAAATTGAAGAAGATCTTACCTATGATTATCTGCATTCTTCGGAGGAAAATCTGTGGAGCGTACTTTATCTTACCGGTTATCTTACCAAGGTCAGGGAATCAGAGCTGAAAGCTTTTCCGGGGGAAAACCGAACAGCGCTAAGTAGTCCAGGAACCTGAACGATATGAAAAATTTCTGCGAAAAAGCTCTTTTTCAGATAAACGAAAAGATGTATGCGAAAGAATTTGAAGATGATTATGACCATATTTTCTGTTACGGGATTTCGTTTTTCAAGAAGCGCTGCATGGTTGGGATAAAGTAAGACAGCGGTTTTTTAACGGTTTTTCAAAAGAAATCAACTTGACATAAAATTTTGGCGATAGTATGATTTATAAAGAGAAATTGTGTCAGAAACTTTCTGAAAGAGAGGAACAGATAAAATGCCAAACGACCACGGAGAACAGATTAGAATCGTACAGGAAACGGTAGCCGGTAAAGAGATTACTTTTGCTCATGTCATGGGCGGCCCGGCTCCGATCATATATCAGAAGCTTGGTCTGAATCCACAGGTGGATTACAGATCTTCAGCAATTGGAATCATGAATATGACGCCGCCGGAGTCTGCGGTGATTGCTTCTGATATTGCAGTGAAAAGCGGAAACGTGTATCTGGGATTTGCAGACCGTTTTACAGGAACTCTGATTATTACAGGAGAAATTTCAGATGTTTTGTCAGCGCTCACAGAGGTGGTGGATTACTTCCGGGATTCACTGGGATATGTAGTCTGTGACATTACAAAGAGATAGGAAGTGCAGTCATGGCTCGTATAAAAAGAGAGGAACTGCTGGAAAAGCTGTTCAGGGATGATTATGAACATCTGAAGGGGAAAAGGCTGCGTCTTACCCGTGTGCGTGTTCCGGGCAAAGAAGTATGTCTGGCCCATGTGATCAGTCCGTCAGAGGCATGTATTTATGAAAATCTGGGACTTCATATTGGTGTTCATGAGGGGGAGGATCACAGAGGAGAAGCTGTGGGAATGATCCGGTTTACTCCCTGGGAGGCCGTAGTTGTCGCTGCGGATGTGGCGATTAAGGCAGCAGACGTTCAGATTGGGTTTATGGACAGGTTTTGCGGTACGCTGATCCTTACCGGAGGGCTCAGCCAGGTTCAGACTGCGGTGGAGGAAGTTGTCAGGTTCTTTGACCAGGTGCTTGGATTTAAAACCTGTGAAGTCCATAAAAGCTGAAAAACAGGATAAGGCATAAAATGAAAAAAATATTTTTAATGGGAAGAAGTGAAGCGGGAAAAACCTCTCTGACACAGGCTCTGAAAGGGGAAAAGCTTCATTACGAAAAAACTCAATACACCAACACAGCGGACAATACCATTGATTCTCCTGGAGAGTATGCGGAGTCCAAGCATTTCAGTGTAGGACTGGCATGTTTTTCCTTTGAGGCGGACGTGGTTGCCATGGTTCAGGCGGCAGACGAGCCTTTCAGTCTTTTTGGCCCGGGGGGCAAAAATTTTATTCTTCGTCCTATGATCGGCGTAATAACCAAGATCCATTCGCCTCATGCCAATATTCCCATGGTTCGTCAATGGCTGGAAAATGTAGGATGTGAGCGCATATTCCTGGTGGATAACGCTACCAGAGAGGGGATAGATGAACTTCTGGAATACCTGAAGGATGATCTTGAGCCTCTGACTCTGGAACAGGCAAAATTCAAGCAGAGTATAGGGCTGAATGAATGGGATCCTCTTCCTGAGGGTGTGGAATATCCGGAGAATATTCGGTGAAAAAATAAAAGCAGTGAGAATCATAAAATAAAAAAATGCCGGGGCGCATGAAATTTCATTCATGCGCCCCAACATTTATTATAGAACCACATTTATTATAGAACCATTTTTATCAGGCTCATGTATTGCAGAAGCCTTTTAGCAGAATGTTACATTCCGTCTTTTAACACATCGTAATCTCTCAGGACCTTTTCGATCACAGTACCCTTAATAAAATGGAGAACAGGTTTTTTCAGTGCATTCAGAGGACCGGGAAGCTGAATCTCCAGAGGAGATTTTCCGTCCATAAGCTTTACGGTACTGCTGAGAAGCTCACGGATATCGTACACGCTTCCCCACACTTCAGGAACACCTCTGTCAACGCCCAGAAGTCCGTACACGGCCTCCATTGCTGTTCTTACAGAATATTCTGTGGTAAATACAGTGTCTCTCGGTGTGTCTGCAAACTGTCCAAGGAAGGCGAAGTTTACGCAGCCGTCAGGAATGACATCCGGTCTGTCTCCTTTTGTTCTCGGCATAAAGAAAGCCGTAATATAGGGCATCATAGTAGGAACGCAGACAGCGCTTTTTTCTGCCAGCTCAGGAATCTGCTCTGTAGGAACACCCAGATGATAGAGCCATTCTTCAGTGATCTCTTTACCTGTACATTCTTTCATCGGTTTTTTTACATAGTCGCCGGGAACGTCCGTAAACAGTCCGTATACCCATACGCAGACCTTATCTGGATCCTGCTCTTTAAACTGTCCCTGACGGTTAATGGTCCAGCTTAACAGCCATTTGGAGTCCTTACAGCTTACGATACCGCCTGTAACAACCTTTCCGGTGCGGGGATCGCGTTTACAGATATTGGTAATATAAGGAATGATTTTTGCATCCAGTGTTGTGATGGTTGCAGATTCCCAGTTGGTTTTGTTAATGTCGGAACAGAATTTTTCCGGATGTCCAAAGCTTGGATCCTGTTTTGCAATATTTTTCCAGAGATTCCAGCAGCCGCTTGTACGGACTTCCGCATCTCCATTAGGCGCATGGTTCTGATCACCGTAGATGGTTCCCTCGGTACAGCTTCCGTTTGTGACAAATACAAGATCGTTTTCTGTAAGGACAATTCCTTTTTCCACGCCCTTTACCCTGCATTCAATAGCGGAAGCAATTTTCTTTCCGTCTTTAAAGTCAAAAAGTACGTTTGTAACTTCTGTGTTGAACTGGAAATCAACGCCTGCAGCCTCCAGATACTTCTGCATGGGCAGGATCAGAGACTCATACTGGTTGTATTTGGTAAATTTCAGAGCGCTGAAATCAGGAAGCCCTGCAATATGATGGATAAATCGCTGGAAGTAAAGCTTCATTTCCAGCGCGCTGTGCCAGTTCTCAAAGGCAAACATGGTCCTCCAGTACAGCCAGAAGGTTGAATTGAATACCTCATCGTCAAAGACATCTTCAATTTTTTTATCATAAAGATCCTCGTCTTTTGTCATAAAAAGCTTCATGATCTCCATGCAGCCTTTCTGACTTAAATTGAATTTACCGTCGGTATGGGCGTCCTGTCCGCGATTGACTGTGGCGCGGCAAAGGGAATAATTGGGGTCATGCTTATTCAGCCAGTAATACTCATCCAGAACCGATACTCCCGGTGTTTCCAGAGAAGGAATGCTTCGGAAAAGATCCCACAGACATTCAAAATGGTTTTCCATTTCACGTCCGCCTCTCATGATATAGCCGCGGCTGGGATCAAAGATGCCGTCGCAGGCTCCTCCGGCAATATCCATTGCCTCAAGAATATGAATATGAGAGCCGGGCATCTGGCCGTCGCGTACCAGGAAGCAGGCAGCGGCAAGAGAAGCAAGACCGCTTCCTACAATGTAGGCATTTTTATGGTCAACGCCTTCCGGCTTTTCCGGACGGGCAAAGGCTTCGTAGTTTCCGTTGCTGTAATAGATTCCTTTGCTGTTTTTTTCATATTTTCCGCGCTCTGTATTCCGGTAATCGCTATTTGATACCGGAGCAGGAGCTTTGTGCTCTTTTGAGGTTGTTTTTGCCAGCACCGCTGCGGCGCCAGCGCCTGCTGCCAATGCAAGTCCGATCTTCATACCTTTTTTTGCCATTAAAAAAACCACCTTTCTGAAAAACAGATGTACTTTTGTCGTGATATTATAGTATTGCCCTTTTGCATCGGGTTCAATTTACAAAAAAAGAGAAATGATAAAAAGTTTATCATTTCCCCTGATCTGTATAATTATGAATAGAATTTGCAATACAGCCGTGAAGAGTGGTACAGATATTGTCGGTCATTGCCTGATAATCGTCTTTCATTCCCCGGCTGATCCAGTCCAGCAGGATTCCCACAAGGCTGTATTTATAAAAATCGGCAATAAAATTTTTTTGTTCTTCTGTAATGGAAAGCTCCGCGGACTGTTCCTGTACCACACCCATGATCAGATCATGAGTGAGCTTAAAAAGATAATTCTCAATTTTTTCTCTTCCAATGGCATGACAGGCATTCTGCACAAGAGTCTTATTTTCGTAAACAGCCTCAAAAATCTGTACAAGTCCTTCCTGCCAGGTATCATAAGTTTTTTTACCCTGAAGAGCTTTTCTGGATTCCTCCAGACAGGTCCACTCTGCCAGATCATAAATATCTCTGAAATGGTAATAAAAAGTCATGCGGCTGATCCCGCAGTCCGAGGTAAGATCATTGATGGTGATCCGGTCCAGGGATTTTTTCAGCATAAGCCTTTTCAGGGACTCTTTCAGGGCATATTTTGTCATATTCTGCAAAAGATCATCTCCATTTCCGGTTTGTAATAAAAGTCTGAAAATTCTTAAAAATATAATGTTATTATATCTGGTGAAATGCCGGAAATCAAGGGACTTTGTCCCGGCTGTCCCGGTATTTTTATGCCAAAAACTCCACGGGACAGTATTACGTGAACAGGAACCAAAAACATACGAAAATATACCGGGAAGTACTGTCCGGGAACTGATACATGGATTACTTTTAACTAACTGAAGAATATATAAAAAATCTAAAAAAATTATAAACTAATCATAAAAAAACATATTGACTTAGCGAATATTATCTGTTAGAGTAGACACGAATTAACGTGATTGTGAAAAATGTACAAATTTTATTGCGGATGTTCCGGACAACATTGGAAAAATGTCGAAAAAGAGCAGATAAAGTTTGTCATAGGTCACAAGCGAAAAAGAAGGAGGATTTTCATTATGAAATGGCTTCAAAAATTGGGAAAAGCTTTAATGCTTCCAGTTGCATGTCTGCCGATCTGCGGTATCCTTATGGGTATTGGATACCTTCTGTGTCCGGCCACCATGCAGGGGGGGGAGATCACAGGTATCATCCCTACAATCGGTCTGTTCCTTGTTAAGGCAGGCGGAGCACTCATTGATAACATGGCAATTCTGTTTGCGATCGGCGTCGGTGTCGGTATGTCTGACGATCACGATGGTACAGCAGGTCTTGCAGCTCTTGCTTCCTGGCTGATGATGATAACACTTCTCAGTGAAGCAGTTGTTACAATTCTCAGACCTGGCGTTGCTGAAAACGCAACACAGCTTCTGGCTTACCAGAAGATTCAGAACCCGTTTATCGGTATCATTGCCGGTGTAATTGGTTCTACATGCTACAACAGATTCAAGAACACAAAACTTCCGAACTGGCTTGCATTCTTCAGCGGAAAACGCTGCGTAGCCATGGTTGCAGGTATTGTTTCCATTATCGTTGCAGCTGTCCTTCTGTTTATCTGGCCTCTGATCTTCGGCGGACTGGTAGCATTAGGTAAAGGTATTGCAAACATGGGCGCTGTAGGTGCCGGTATCTACGCATTCCTGAACAGACTTCTGATCCCGACAGGTCTGCATCATGCACTGAACAACGTATTCTGGTTTGATACTATCGGTCTTGGTGATATCACAAACTTCTGGGCTGGCAAAACATCAGCAGATGTTTCCTGGAGCCTTGGTATGTACATGTCCGGATTCTTCCCATGTATGATGTTTGGTATCCCTGGCGCAGCCCTTGCTATGATCCACACAGCAAAAGACAACAAGAAAAAAATCGCTATCGGTCTTGTAGCTTCCGCAGCAGTATGTTCTTTCATCTGCGGTGTTACAGAGCCGTTTGAATTCGCATTTATGTTCCTTGCTCCGGTACTGTATGTAATCTATGCTCTGCTTTATGGTATCTTTACATTTATTACAGTATCTCTTGGATTCCGTGCAGGATTTTCCTTCTCCGCAGGTGCCACAGACCTTCTGTTCTCCGCATCTCTGCCGGCTGCACAGAAAACATGGCTGATCATTCCTCTTGGAATCGCAGCATTTATCGTATTCTACGTAGTATTCCGTTTCGCAATCGTTAAGTTTGATCTTAAAACTCCGGGACGTGAAGACGACGATGAAGATGAGACAAAAGTAGTTCTTGCAAACAACGACTTTACAGCAGTTGCAAAGATCATCCTTGAGGGTGTTGGCGGACCGCAGAACGTGTCCACAATCGACAACTGCATCACAAGACTTCGTCTTGAGATCAAAGACTATACTCAGGTTGATGAGAAAAAGATCAAATCAGCCGGTGTAGCAGGCGTGATCCGTCCGAGCAAAACAAATGTACAGGTTATTGTAGGTACACAGGTTCAGTTCGTAGCGGATGAGTTCAAAAAATTATGTAAATAATATACATAACAAGAGGGAGGGTGCTGCGGCATCCTCCTTTCTGCTGTCAGGGGCAGAGAGAATGGTCTGCTTCTGGTCAAAGTCTGAGTATAAAATATATTTAGGCTTGCAGATTATATTGAAATAAGCTGTAAAGATATGTTAGGATAAGAAAAGTAATAACTGTTTACAGGTAATATTTCTCCGGGTGTTCAGATGTGTTTTCTGCCAAAATCCCGGCACACACGGAACAGAATGCTGTCAGCGGATATAAGCCGGAAGGTATTTGGCAGGATCACCGGAAATGAAGTAGACAGTAGCAAAAAAGAAAGAGAGGATACGATCATGTTTAAAGGATTATTTGGTAAAAAAGAAAAAAACAATAAGCTTTATGCACCGTTAAAGGGCGAGGCAGTGCTTCTGGAAAATATTGAGGATCCGATGTTTGCTCAGAAGATCCTGGGTGACGGAATTGCTATCGAGCCATCTGAAGGAAAGGTATACAGCCCGGCAGACGGAACAGTATCCATGATCGCAGATACAAAACATGCAATCGGCATCAACACACAGGACGGTCTGGAGCTTCTGATCCACATCGGAATGGACACTGTTGCCCTGAAGGGAGAGGGATATACTCCAAAGGTAGAAGCCGGAGCTTCTGTAAAAAAAGGAGATCTTCTGATGGAATTTGATATGGATTTCATTAAAGAAAAAGGCTACAGCTGTGTAACTCCTATGATCGTCACAAACATGGATGATATCAAGGGGGTAACTCCTCATGCGGGAGCTGCAGTACCGGGAGAAACCGTTGTTGTAGAGTACGAAAAATAAGCAAGAGTCTGGATGTTCATAATTTATCATGCAGGAAGAATCCCGGAGAGTCTGTTTATGCAGATTCCCCGGGATTTTTTGAATTTCTTATAGGAAACACTGCAAAAAAACAGCGAAAAGATTGAAATATTTACATATTTTTTAATGAAACAGAACAAAAAAGTCGTTAATATACACAATAAAAAGTTGTATTTTTTATACAATTATGATAAAATATCCACAACACTTACCATTGGAGATGGAGTGATGAGTGTAAGAGGAGAATGCAGTTGTGAAAAATTGGGCTGATATGCTGAAAAATATTACCATGCTCACACAGTTTGGTCTGTCCTTTGTGACTCCTGTATTTTTATGCCTTGCCCTGTGCTGGTGGCTGAACATTCATATGGGAGTTGGGGCATGGGTCTATATTCCGGGGTTCTTTTTCGGCTTGGGAGGTTCGTTCATGGTAGCCTATAAGCTTTATCTGAAGATCATGGAAGAACAGAAAAAGGAAGACAAAAAAAAGCATAAAAAAGTGTCTTTTAACAGACATGTGTAAATACAGAAATTCCGCATACAGGTACGGACGTGAGAGAAAATATGTAATTAACTGAGCTGATAATGTATTTAATAACAGAAGGGAAGATATAATATGTTTGGTGAAATTCAGCCGGCAGTAAAAAAAGAAACAAAAAAAGTGATCATTTATACACTTACAGGAATTGTCCTTATGTGGATCGTATTTGCTGTTCTTCATGGCACGATGCCGGAGAAGGTACCGTTTGATTACACAGTGATCCTCGGAGGCCTGGGAGGCGGAGCAGTGGCTGTTCTGAACTTTTTTCTTATGGGACTTACCGTACAGAAGGCTGCAGCCTGTGAAGACGAGGGATCTGCCCGCATGAGACTGAAAGCCAGCTATTCTCAGAGAATGCTTCTTCAGCTGGGCTGGGGCATAGCCGCTATTATTGCTCCCTGTTTTCAGTTTGCTGCAGGACTTTTACCGCTTCTGTTCCCTTCCATGGGGATCAAGCTGAATGCGATTTTTAAGAAAAAATAGGATGAAATACTGACTGTAAATAACTCGCAGCAGTTTTCCATAGTATTTAAAAATAAAAAGACGGGAGGTGGAAGCGTACATGGAACTGGACATATCCGGAGCAAAGGTCTATTTTACCATTCCGACGGAAATCCCCATTCTGGGAGATATTCAGATCAGCGAGACAATGATCGTAAGCTGGATCGTTATGATCCTGATCACAGGACTTTGTATCTGGCTGACCCATGATCTGAAGGTGGAGAATATTTCCAAGCGGCAGGCGCTGGCAGAAATGATCGTGGAGCAGGCGAATAAATTTGTGGTTGGAAACATGGGAGAAAAATTCCGCCATCTGATTCCTTTTGTAGCGGCTCTGTTTGCCACAAGCATTGTATCCAATCTGATCAGTCTGATCGGGCTGCGAAGCCCTACGGCAGACTTGTCCACTGAGGCAGCCTGGGCAGTTGTGGTATTTATCATGATCACTGCTCAGAAGATCAAAACAGGCGGTGTGGGCGGATATCTGAAGGGATTTACAACACCTATTGCCATTATGACGCCGTTTAATGTTCTTTCTGAGCTGGCTACGCCTATCAGCATGGCATGCCGACATTTTGGAAACATTCTTTCCGGTGTGGTTATCAACGGACTGATCTACGGAGCACTGGCAGTTGCCAGCTCGGCACTTCTGGGACTTCTTCCAGGTATTGTAGGAGATGTTCTGGCAAAAATCCCCATTCTTGATGTGGGTATTCCTGCAGTTCTGTCTGTTTACTTTGACTGGTTCTCAGGCTTTATGCAGGCGTTTATATTCTGTATGCTGACGGTTATGTACATTGCCAATGCAGCAGAAGAATCATAGGAATCATAAAAAATTAAAATAACAGGAGGGTTTGTATTATGGATTTTCAGATTTTAGCAAAAGGTATTGCACTTGCAGGATGTGCGATTGGAGCAGGATGTGCGCTTATTGCAGGTATTGGACCTGGTATCGGTGAAGGTAACGCTGTGGCAAAGGCACTTGAGGCTATCGGACGTCAGCCGGAATGTAAAGGAGACGTAACTTCTACGATGCTTCTTGGCTGTGCCATTGCAGAGACAACCGGTATTTATGGTTTTGTTACAGGTCTGTTGCTGATCTTTGTAGCGCCTGGCATGTTTATGAATTTCCTGGGATAACAGTCAGGTATAAGAACAGGAGGTTAAATTTATGCAGGTACAGGAATTAGTCGGAATTGTGCCCTGGACCTTTATTGCACAGATCTGCAATCTTTTTTTACAGGTGTATCTGATCAAAAGATTTTTGTTTAAGCCGATCAATAATATGCTGGCAAAACGTAAAGAACTGGCAGACGCTCAGATTCAGGAGGCGGTAAAAGCAAAAGAAGCGGCCGAGACTATGAAATCTGAGTATGAACAGGGCATACGTGACGCCAGAAACAAAGCAAATGAGATCGTGGCGGCAGCACAGAAAACAGCGGCAGTTCAGAGCGAGGAGCTTCTGAAAGAGGCGGCAAGTCAGGCGGCAGCCATGAAAGCCAAGGCAGAATCAGATATTGCGCAGGAAAAGCGAAAAGCAGTCAATGAGATCAAGGATGAAATTGGCGGCATGGCAATGGAGATAGCAGGTAAGGTGATCGAGAGAGAGATTTCTGAGGAGGATCACGCGAAACTCATTGATGATTTTATTGCGAATGTGGGTGAGACATCATGACACAGACTGCCAGAATGTACGGCGGCAGCCTGTATGAGCTTGCTGTCGAAGAACAGCTTGTGGAAGCCATAGGCGGACAGATGGAGGAAATCCGGCAGATTTTTCATGAAAATGCGGATTATATGAAGCTTTTAAGCGAGCCCTCTGTTCCCTGGGAGGAGAGGGCAAAGCTTATAGATGAAGCCTTTGGCTCACAGGCACAGAAATATTTGGTGAATTTTATAAAGCTTTTATGTGAGCGGAATATTCTCAGAGAATATGGAAGCTGCTGTGAAGAATTCAGGAGGCGTTATAACGCGGATCATGGAATCGCTGAGGCAGTGGTGACAGGCGCGGTGGCTTTAAGTGACGCTCAGATGGAAGCATTGAAACAGAAACTGGAGAAGATCAGCGGCAAAAAAGTATCTTTACTTCAGAAGAAAGATCCTTCTGTAGTGGCAGGGCTTCGTGTGGAGCTGGAAGGAAAGCTTCTGGATGGCACAGTCCAGAGCCGTTTGTCCGGTCTTTCCAGAAAACTTGACGAAATAATTGTTTAAAGGATGGTATGGAAACATGCAATTAAAACCTGAAGAGATATCCAGGGTCATCCGCAGTCAGATCAAATATTACGAAAACACTATTAAACAGGATGAGACCGGTACAGTTCTGCTGGTAGGTGACGGAATTGCCAGAGCCAGCGGTCTTGTGAACTGTATGGCCGGAGAGCTTCTGGAATTTGAGGACGGAAGCTACGGCATGGCGCAGAACCTGGAAGAAAACAGTGTGTCTATTGTATTATTTGGTTCCGGTGAGAGCATTGGTGAAGGCCAGACAGTAAAGCGTACCGGAAAGGTAGTATCCGTTCCGGTGGGAGACGCCATGATCGGTCGTGTTGTCAATGCTCTGGGACAGCCTATTGACGGAGCGGGACCTGTTGTAACAGAAGAATT
>PPYE01454600.1_pt1 | contig 11851 bp, 9 predicted proteins | sample 1559881 | NCBI WGS metagenome assembly PPYE01 (sample SAMN08240022, study PRJNA423297) | Human gut metagenome, whole genome shotgun sequencing project.
GTGGAGACCGCCAGAGAGGATCACATGACAACACCTGTCATGACGGCGGCACTTGGCAGACTTCTTTCTGCGGGAGCCATGATGGGAGCTATGATGAAGGGCGATAAGGATATCATAACTCTTCAGATACAGTGCAGCGGACCTGCAAAGGGACTTACCGTCACAGCAGATTCGCACGGCAATGTAAAGGGCTTTGCCATGAATCCACAGGTTGAGCTGCCACTCAATGCGGCAGGCAAGCTCGATGTGGGTGGAGCGCTTGATCTTGGAATACTCACAGTCATAAAGGATATGGGCTTAAAGGAGCCGTATTCAGGTCAGTGTGAGCTTAAAACAGGTGAGATAGCTGAGGATCTGACCTATTATTTTGCCACATCTGAGCAGATTCCGTCGGCGGTTGGTCTCGGCGTGCTGGTGGATAAGGACCAGAGCGTAAAGCAGGCAGGCGGATTTATCATCCAGCTTATGCCGTTTACACCGGATGAGGTTGTGGACAGGCTTGAAAAGAAAATCACAGAGATTGATTCTGTGACACAGATGCTTGACAGGGGGCTGACTCCGGAGCAGATACTTGAGGAAATTTTAGGGGATTTCGGGCTTGAAATCACAGATACGACTGAGACACGCTTCCACTGTGACTGCTCAAAGGAGCGTGTGAGCAGAGCACTTTCCACACTGAGCAAAAAGGATCTTGATTCCATTATCGCAGATGGTGAGAGCATTGAGGTAAAGTGCCAGTTCTGTAATAAGGCATATGAGTTTACGGTGGATGAGTTGAAGGAGATGCGCTAATTGAAGGACGGATATATAAAGGTCGCTGCAGCGACACCAAAGGTAAAGGTAGCTGATACTGTATACAACGGACAGCTTATTAAAGCTCTTATGAAGGAGTGCACTGATAATGGGGCAAAGGTGGTTGTTTTCCCGGAGCTTTGCATTACCGGATACACCTGTCAGGATCTTTTCTGGCAGGATAAGCTCATAGCTGCAGCAGAGGATGAGCTTATAGGGATAGCTGATTACAGCAGGAGCCTTGACGGCATATTTTTCATGGGGCTTCCATATGAGATAAACGGCATGCTCTATAATATGGCGGCAGTTGTATCGCGCGGAGAAGTACTTGCCATGGTGCCAAAGACATTTCTGCCAAATTACAATGAGTTTTATGAGGCAAGGCATTTTGCATCGGGAGAAAACCTTAGCACATATGTCACACTGAAAAATGGACAGCAGGTGTCTGTAGATACTGATTTTATTTTTAGCTGCAAGCAGCTGCCAAAGCTTAAGATAGCGGTGGAGCTTTGTGAGGATCTTTGGACTCCGAACCCGCCGAGCATCAGACACGCGATGTCGGGTGCCACTGTGATTGTAAATCTGTCTGCATCAGATGAGGTGACAGGCAAGGCAATATACAGGAGAGAGCTTGTGAGCGGACAGTCTGCCAGATTAATCTGTGGATATATTTATGCGTCAGCGGGAGACGGTGAGTCCACACAGGATGTGGTCTACTCAGGACACAATCTCATCTGTGAAAACGGAAATGTGCTTGCCGAGTCAAAGCGCTTTACAAATGAGACTATATACAGCGAGTTTGATGTGGAAAGAATAGAGACTGAGAGGCGCAGGATGACAACATTTGTTGTCGAGGATGATCACAGATGGGCTGAGTTTGATCTTGAGGTAAAGGATACCATTCTTAGCCGCTATGTAAACCCGGCTCCTTTTGTTCCTGCAGACAAGACAGACAGGGACAGACGCTGTGATGAGATTCTTATGATTCAGGCTATGGGGCTTAAAAAGAGATTAGAGCATACCAACTGCAAGACAGCAGTTATAGGTATTTCAGGAGGACTCGACTCCACACTGGCACTGCTTGTCACGGTGAGAGCATTTGACCTTTTGGGAAAGGCTCACAAGGATATAGCGGCAGTTACTATGCCGGGCTTTGGAACAACAGACCGCACATATGACAATGCGGTAAATCTCATTAAATGCCTTGGAGCTACATTTATCGAGGTGGATATAAAGGATGCCGTAAATATACATTTCAGGGATATCGGACAGGATCCGTCTGTGCATGATGTCACCTACGAGAATGGACAGGCACGCGAGCGCACACAGATACTTATGGATATCGCAAACAAGGAAAACGGAATGGTTATAGGTACAGGAGATTTGTCAGAGCTGGCACTCGGCTGGGCGACCTACAACGGAGACCATATGTCCATGTATGCTGTAAATGCATCGGTTCCAAAGACTCTGGTGCGCCATCTGGTAAAATATTATGCAGATACCTGCGGCAGCGATTTGCTGGAAAGTACACTTCTTGATGTGCTTGATACACCTGTTTCTCCTGAGCTTTTACCACCTGAAAACGGTAAGATTTCACAGAAGACAGAGGATCTTGTGGGCCCTTATGAGCTGCATGACTTCTTCCTTTACAATATGCTGCGCTGCGGCTATGCTCCTGCCAAGGTTTACCGCCTTGCAAGGATAGCATTTGAAGGAAAATATGATGATGAGTTTATTCTCAAATGGCTTAAGAACTTCTATCGCAGATTTTTTGCACAGCAGTTCAAGCGCTCATGTCTGCCGGATGGACCAAAGGTAGGAACAGTGGCGGTCTCACCGAGAGGAGACCTAAGGATGCCTTCTGATGCGTGTGGACGTATCTGGATGGATGAGGTTGATAAGCTGTAATAGTAAGAGGAGAACAATGGGAAAGACACATAAGAAAACTCATAGAAGGCAGGGAAGCATAAAACGTGCAAGGCACCGCGACAGGCGTATGAAAATAGGCGCAATAGTTCTTTGTGCAGCGATAATCATAACAACATTTCTGGCGTGTGGCATGCAGCTTTTAGTTCCCGTAGCTGACGCGGTGGTAGGTGCTGATAATAAGACGCAATCAAGAGATGTTGATGTGCAGAAGAATAATAATTCACTTACCGCATCTAAAATGGATTCAGAAAAAAAGCAAAACAGCTCAGAGGCTGATGTAAACGCTGCGGAGCAAGACAGCGAGCCTGACAAGGAAACGAAGCTTGATGAGATACTTCACAGTGCAAAGTATCCGGGGCAGCTAAAGGAGCTTGCAAAGAAAAATGATGAGGCAATTGACTTCATATATGAGTATCCTAAGGAGCATTCGATAGAGCATGATATTGATCTGACGGCAGAGGCCTCGCAGGATACAGTACCTCTTTTGCAGCAGTGGGATAAGAGATGGGGCTATGAAAAGTACAGTGGCAATTATTTTGCGGCGAGTGGCTGCGGTCCGACTGCACTTTCGATGGTTGTATTATATCTGACACATGATGCACAGGCATCCCCTCTTGCGGTGGCAGAGTATGCAAAGGAGGCCGGCTACAGTGTGGATGGCTCCGGAAGTGCATGGAATCTTATAAGCAAGGGCTGCAGGCACTACGGGGTAAATGCAAAGACTATAAAGGTGGATGAGGATACATTTAAAGAAAGGCTTGATGAGGGCAATCTGATAGTCGTAAATGTCGGTCCGGGAGATTTCACAGAAAAGGGACATTTTATGGTGATCACAGGCTATGATGATGAGGGCTTTACTATAAATGATCCAAACAGTATCATAAAGAGCAATACCCACTGGCAGTTTGAGAGGCTGGGTTCGCAGATCAGGGCTGCATGGAGGATGTTTGTGTAGATAATAGCAGCAACACATGCATTTATGCTGATGTTTGTGATGCATATGGAAAAATTAAAAAATAAGAAATAAAAAACCTGCTGTGTCATGCTTGTCTGACACAGCAGGTTTTTAATAACAAACAGTAAAGTATGGTATGCAGATTATAGCAATTGAATACCATGCTCCTCACATTCCTTAATTGTCTCATCAGGCCACAGTGAGCTTTGTACCTCACCGATATGAGCCTTTCTGAGGAAGAACATACAGATTCGTGACTGTCCGATTCCGCCTCCGATAGTGTACGGAAGCTCCTTGTTGAGGATAGCCTTCTGGAATGGAAGCTTAGCACGCTCAGGACATCCGGCCTTGTCAAGCTGTTCCTTTAGGGCTTTTTCATCTACACGGATACCCATTGATGAAAGCTCAAGTGCGATATCAAGAACAGGATAGTACACGATGATATCAGCGTTTAAAGCCCAGTCGTCATAGTCAGGGGCACGTCCGTCGTGAGGCTCTCCGTTTGCAAGCTTGTCACCAATCTGCATTACACAGATTGCACCCTTTGCCTTTGCAAAATAATACTCGCGCTCCTTTGGAGTATTGTCCGGGAACATTTCCTCAAGCTCTGATGTGGTGATAAAGGTGATATCCTTTGGCAGAATTAAATCTATGTAGTCGTACTGTATAGCCATGTACTGCTCGGTCTTGCGCAGGCATTTGTATACTGTCTTTACTGTTTCCTTAAGGAAGTCTAAGTTTCTGTCCTCCTTGCGGATGATCTTTTCCCAGTCCCACTGGTCAACAAATATAGAGTGGATATTGTCAGTCTCCTCATCACGTCTTATGGCATTCATATCTGTGTAGATGCCCTCGCCGAGAGAGAAGCCGTATTTCTTTAATGCATATCTCTTCCACTTGGCAAGAGAGTGAACGACCTCTGCCTCCTTGTCACCCTGCTCAAGGATGCCGAAGGTAACAGGTCTTTCATATCCGTTTAAGTTATCGTTTAAGCCTGTGGTAGGATCAACGAAAAGCGGTGCTGAAACACGTGTCAGGGAAAGACGCTGTGCGAGCATGCCCTGGAAGAAATCCTTAACAGTTTTGATGGCAAGCTGTGTATCGTGAAGATTCAGTGCCGAAGAATAGTTCTTTGGTATTGTTAATTTGCTCATTTTCGATTAAACCTCGTTGTATTATTAATTTTTAAATAAAATTCCTTTAACCTGATTATTATATCACAATTTTTCTAGAAAGATAGTCCATAATATGATAAAATTAGATAGTTTAAAGAGAAACAATATCGTTTTACCTTATTTTTACGTGTTTAAGGTGTTAATGAAAGGTAGTAGATTTATATGAGAAAAAGAGATATGACCTTTGCTTCGGCGGTGCTTGAGGCAATAGATGCGCTTTTAGCTCTTGCGTATATAGGCTTACAGATTTATTATGGAGTGTGCTATCACATACAGGTATTTAAGTTTGTGGCCAATATACTTGTGCTTTTGCTTGTATACATTGCAATCACATGGCTGCAGCATTATCCGGAAAAGCTCAATCACATAGCAGCGGAGCTGTGTGTGGGCAATATCAGAAAGTATTCACTCAGGCTTTTGACGTTTGTAAAGCTTGTTTTTACTGCGGGGCTTCTGGTGCCATGCGTGTGTGATGCGTTTGGAATAGCAATCCGCGATGTATACAGCCTCATTATGATAGGGCTCATCCTTGTGGTGACGGCATATTATGAGTACAGGATATTTCAGGAAATAAAGTCATTGCGGAAATAGTATAGGAGAAATAAAATGCAGCTTAGTATAGAAGAAGTTAAAAAGCTGGATAGTAACAGCTATCAGATAATAGATATAAGAAGTGAGGAAGAGGTGGCGCACGGTGCCATAAAGGGAGCACTCAATATTCAGGCAGAGGAAATAGAGTCAGATGAGAGGGTGCCACATGATAAGAAGCTTGTCATAGTCTGCAGCCGTGGTAAGACGAGTGTGGATGTGGCAGAGTATCTCACAGAAAAAGGTTTTGATGCGGCAAGCTTAAAGGGAGGCTATATAAGCTGGCTGCTTGATGCCATGAAAGAGGATGAGGTGGCAGAGCGCGATATAAAGGCAGATGTGGAACAAAGCATCAGAAAGAAATTTAAGAAATCCATCTGGCGCAAGTTTACAAAGGCGATAAATACCTATGAGCTTGTAAAACCGGGGGATAAGATTGCAGTGTGTATCTCGGGAGGTAAGGATTCCATGCTCATGGCAAAGCTGTTTCAGGAGCTTAAGCATCACAATAAGTTTGATTTTGATGTGAAGTTTCTCGTCATGGACCCGGGCTACAATGAGGCAAACAGGCATGTCATAGAGGAAAACTGCAGGAACCTTGGCATCCCTGCCACTATTTTTGAGTCAGATATATTTGATGCTGTATATGATATCGAAAAATCGCCATGCTATTTATGTGCGAGGATGAGAAGAGGACATCTGTATGCATTTGCAAAGGAGCTGGGCTGCAACAAAATTGCGCTCGGACATCACTATGATGATGTTATTGAGACGATACTCATGGGTATGCTCTACGGTGCACAGGTACAGACCATGATGCCTAAGCTTCACAGCACAAACTTTGAGGGCATGGAGCTTATCAGGCCTCTTTACCTGGTCAGGGAGGACGATATCAAGGCATGGCGTGATTACAACGGTCTGCATTTCATACAGTGTGCCTGCAAGTTTACAGATACCTGTACCACCTGCAATAATGAGGAAAACCGCTCAAAGCGTGTTGAGATAAAGCAGCTCATCGCTAATCTTAAAAAGGTGAATCCTTTTGTCGAGGCAAATATATTTAAGAGCGTGGAGAATGTAAATCTGGCTACGGTTGTAGCATATAAAAAGGATGGCATAAAGCACAGCTTCCTAGATCACTATGATGAATAAGACAGATATATTTCAGGAGGGCATTGTATGGCAGATATCATGGATTATATTGACTGGCGTGGAGATATAGGCTTTGATGAGGTGCATGTAAATGAGGTGGACGGACTGATTTTTTCACAGCTTATTTATGTGCAGATGAAGCCATATATGCCGGATGCAAAGAAGTCATACCTTACGATAAAACAGCTTTCAAGCCTTTACTGCGCGGACCACAGTGATGATGAGATTGAGCAGATGCCTAATCTTTTCCGCCACTCCGCGAGGCTGCTTCAAAAGCTGGCGCACTCAAGGCGCTATGCTGACTGCATTTTGAGATATTATATATACGATATTAGTGAAAAAGAGGAGTCGCAGTTTTCTGCGGTTACGATAGAACTGCCTGACGGCACATATTTCATTTCCTATAGTGGTACAGACCATTCCGTTGTCGGCTGGAAGGAAAACTTTAATCTAAGCTATCTCGATGAGACACCCGGACAGAACAAGGCGAAAAAATATTTAAAGCAGGTGGCAGCATATATATGCAATGATGATAGGGGCATAAATGAAAAAGCCATAAATGATAAAGCTTTAGATGATGAAAATATCAACAATAAAAGCATCAATACAAGAAAGCTGTGGATAGGCGGACACTCAAAGGGTGGAAATCTGGCAGTGTTTGCCGCCATGCATGTGGATAAAGAGGTGCAGGATGTCATTATTAAGGTGTTTAATTTTGACGGGCCGGGCTTCAATCACAAGATGATATATACAGCAGGCTACAAAAGAATTTTTGACAGAATAGAGACATTTCTGCCACAGTCGTCTATTGTTGGCTTATTGCTTGAGCATGTGGACAATTATGAGGTGGTAAGAAGCCATAATTCGGGGCCGCTGCAACATGATGCTTTTTCCTGGGAGATAATGGGCGGAAGTATCATAAAGGCGGATGGGCTGGACAAAAACAGTGTGCGCCTTGACAAGACACTCAGAAACTGGATAGGCAGCATGGATGAGGCGCAGCGAAAGCAGTTTGTAAATGTGCTTTTTTCAATAGCATCGGACTCCAATTTTGAGAACCTTGACCAGATGTCATTTAAGCAGCTCATTGAGATGATAAAGGCTGCCGATGATCTGTCAAAGGCTGACTGGAGCATGCTTAAGGATACAGTAAGACTCCTGATTTCTGCCGGTGTCGGCGTGGTCAGGGATGAAAAGGAGAAATAAATGTTAAATCAGTTTTCAAGAACACAGCTTTTGCTTGGAAAAGAGGCGATGGATAGGCTAAAGGGCGCAAGAGTCGCAGTATTTGGAATAGGAGGAGTGGGCGGATATGTCTGCGAGGCACTAGTCAGAAGCGGCGTGGGAGCGATTGACCTTATCGATGATGACAAGGTGTGTCTTACAAACCTAAACAGGCAGATAATTGCAACCCGAAAGACCATAGGAAAATACAAGACAGATGTGATGGAGGAGAGGATTCATGATATTAATCCTGATGTCAGTGTCGTGACGCACAGGTGCTTCTTTTTGCCGGAAAATGCTGATGAATTTCCGTTTGAAGAGTATGATTATATAGTTGACGCGGTTGATACGGTCACAGCAAAGATTGCGCTTGTCATGAAGGCACAGGAGAAAAATGTCCCTATCATAAGCAGTATGGGAGCGGGAAATAAGCTGGATGCAAGTGCATTTAAGGTGGCTGATATATATAAGACCAGCATGTGTCCTCTTGCAAAGGTCATGCGCCGTGAGCTTAAAAAACGTGGCGTGAAAAAGCTCAAGGTGGTATACTCTGAGGAGAAGCCTACAAGACCGATAGAGGATATGTCTATAAGCTGCAGAAGCAACTGCATCTGCCCGCCGGGTGCCGAACACAAGTGCACGCAGCGCAGGGATATTCCCGGAAGCCTTGCATTTGTACCATCAGTGGCAGGACTTATCATCGCGGGCGAGGTGGTACAGGACATAGCCTTTGACAGGGTATGATGAAGAATACAATTATGAAAAGAGAGGAATAAAAATGCCAGTATTTGATTTTAGCGATACACCGGTAGCAAACGAGCATCCGGAGTGTACATATGAGACATTTCATTCGACAGAGACCAAGGCATCGGCCGATAAACCGATTGTTGTGATAGACAATAAGCAAAAGGAATGGGCGCATCATGCGCTCGGTATGTTTACAAATCCGATAAAGCGTACATCCTTTGAATTTGAGGATGGTGACGTGGTAATCAGTGCAGATATCCTGCGCATTGATTCCCGCTTCGTTAGCCTTTTTAAGTGGCTTGGCGAAAATCACATAAAAGTACAGCTTTCAGGAGCCAATACACCTGACGGATACGCAGTATACAGGGTGAGGGAGGTGTCTCTCGGCAGAGGCACAAAGCTGTCTGCAGAGGACGGATTCCTGCAGTATATGATGGAAAGGCTCTTTGCCAGCACCATGCCTGAGGATGAACCTGATCTCGATGATTACGAGGAAGAGGGCGACAGCATGAAGCTCACCAGTATACAGAGCATCACAGATTTCATGACCTGTGCAGGCCGTACACTGCCTGACAATATACTGCTGTGGGCCAGAAGAAATCTGGCAGTTGCGCGTTCAAGCGAGGTATCACCTGAGGAGAGACGCCATGCGCAGAGAGCACTTTCCATCATGATGAATATCCAGTGGAAGGGAAATTACTTTGAGGCAATTGACCCTGTGGAGGCAAGGCGCATACTCGATGAGGAGCTCTATGGCATGGAGAGCGTGAAGCAGAGAATCATTGAGACCATTATCCAGATAAACAGGACTCATACACTTCCTGCCTACGGACTGCTGCTCTGTGGACCGGCAGGAACCGGAAAGTCACAGATTGCATATGCTGTTGCACGTATACTCAAGCTTCCATGGACCACACTCGATATGAGCTCCATAAATGATGCAGAGCAGCTCACAGGAAGCTCAAGAATCTATTCAAACGCAAAGCCGGGAATCATTATGGAGGCATTTTCACAGGCGGGAGAGTCAAATCTTGTATTTATCATCAATGAGCTCGACAAGGCCTCAAGCAAAAACGGCAACGGAAATCCGGCAGATGTGCTTTTGACACTGCTTGACAATCTGGGCTTTACAGACAACTATATGGAGTGTATGGTGCCGACCGTCGGAGTATATCCGATTGCAACAGCCAATGATAAATCCCAGATTTCTGCACCGCTTATGTCACGTTTTGCGGTGATTGATATTCCGGACTATACCGATGAAGAGAAGAAGGTCATCTTCCAGAGATTTGCCCTGCGCAAGGTATTTGAGCGAATGGGAATGAAGGAGGAGGAGTGCGTTCTCACAGAGGACGGACTTGATGCAGTGATTAAGCTTCACGAGAACACATCGGGCATAAGAGATCTCGAGCAGGCTGCAGAGCATCTGGCAGCAAATGCACTTTATCAGATAGAGGTTGATAAGGTAAAGCAGGTGGTATTTGACGCTGAGGCTGTTTTTGAGCTTTTAGGCTAGCAGGATATGATTACGGATACAGGAATTGTTACGAAAATAAAAGGAGATTGTCAGGATGAGAGAATTTGGAAAATCCAGAAAATTAGATAATGTGCTTTATGATGTAAGAGGACCGGTGGTGGATGAGGCGGCCCGCATGGAGGAAAACGGCACAAATGTGTTGAAGCTCAATATAGGAAATCCTGCACCGTTTGGCTTCAGGACACCTGATGAGGTGATATATGATATGTCACGCCAGCTCACGGACTGTGAGGGGTATTCCAACTCCAAGGGACTTTTTTCTGCAAGAAAAGCAATCATGCAATATGCACAGCTCAAAAAGCTTCCTAATGTGACGGTTGAGGATATCTACACCGGAAACGGAGTCAGCGAGCTTATAAACTTAAGCATGTCAGCGCTTCTTGACAATGGTGATGAGGTGCTGGTGCCGGCACCGGACTATCCGCTTTGGACAGCCTGCGTTACACTTGCGGGAGGCACTGCAGTGCACTATATCTGTGATGAGCAGTCAGAGTGGTATCCGGACATAGAGGATATCAAAAAGAAGATTACAGACAAGACAAAGGCAATCGTAATAATCAATCCAAACAATCCGACAGGAGCGCTCTATCCAAGGGAGGTGCTGCAGCAGATAGTTGATGTGGCAAGAGAGCACGAGCTCATGATTTTTTCGGATGAGATATATGACAGGCTGGTGATGGATGACTATGAGCATGTGTCTATTGCGTCGCTTGCACCGGACCTCTTCTGTGTGACCTTCAGCGGTCTTTCTAAGTCACATATGATAGCAGGCTATCGTATCGGATGGATGGTTTTAAGCGGCAACAAGGCGCTCGGAAAGGACTATATCGAGGGTCTCAACATGCTCTCAAACATGCGTCTTTGCTCGAATGTTCCGGCGCAGTCGATAGTGCAGACAGCTTTAGGCGGATATCAGAGTGTAGGTGAGTATATTGTGCCGGGCGGACGAATCTATGAGCAGAGAGAGTACGTCTACAAGGCATTAAACGATATACCGGGAATTTCGGCAGTAAAGCCAAAGGCAGCATTTTACATATTCCCAAAGATTGATACTGCAAGGTTCAACATCACAAACGATGAACAGTTTGCACTCGATCTGCTTCGTGAGAAGAAGATACTCATCATCCACGGCGGCGGCTTCAACTGGGATAAGCCGGATCACTTCAGAGTGGTATATCTGCCTCGAACAGAGATATTAAAGGATGCCACAGGCAAGCTTGCAGACTTTTTGTCTTCATATAAGCAGAAATAATTATTGGCATAGATAATTATAAAACATATAACATAAAACATATAACATATAAGCTCCGGCACAGAAAACTTTTTGTTCTGACCGGAGTTTTTATATTATGCTGTAATATTTTTTAAAAGTAACCTACCTGTAACTTTACATAATGTATTATACACTTGTATCGCGGGGCGGCTGCACTTTAAAGGACAGACCGCACAGCACTCAAAAATGTATAGAGAAGAAAAGGAGAATTAAATGGAACTGCTTAGAGTAGAACACTTATCAAAAATATACGGAGCCGGAGAAAATCAGGTCAAGGCTTTGGACGATGTGTCATTGAGCGTGGAAAAGGGAGAGTTTGTGGCAATAGTCGGGGCGAGCGGCTCCGGAAAATCCACACTGCTTCATCTGCTCGGAGGTGTTGACAGACCAACAAGCGGAAAGGTGTATATAAACGGCACTGATATTTTTGCAATGAATGATGATGAGCTTGCTATATTCAGAAGAAGACAGGTAGGCAT
>PPYE01662462.1_pt1 | contig 11848 bp, 12 predicted proteins | sample 1559881 | NCBI WGS metagenome assembly PPYE01 (sample SAMN08240022, study PRJNA423297) | Human gut metagenome, whole genome shotgun sequencing project.
CCTTAATACCGGCAGCCTTCCACATATCCATATATTTTTCCGGATTTCCGGCGCCGGTGGTCACCACCTTCACACCTTCTTCCACTACTACCTTGGCTACTTCTTCTGCATAAGGACTTAACAGCATTACATTTACGCCTACCGGCTTGTCTGTAATGGCCTTCGCCTTGCGAATTTCATCTCTTACAACTTCTGCAGGAGCATTTGCCCCGCCGATTAAGCCGAGACCGCCCGCTGCAGATACGGCAGCTGCCAAATGATGCTCCGCTACCCAGGCCATGCCTCCCTGGATAATTGGGAATTCGATTCCTAACATTTCTGTTACTCTTGTTTTCATTCTTTCCTCCTGCCGCACTGCGCGGTATCATCTTAATATATAATAAGATTGGGGTCAAACAGGGGAGTTTGACCCCAACCTCTGTAATAAACTTAGGCTTCTACACCCTTGTTCTTCAGATAGTTCATAACATCGCCAACCGTTGCCATATTCTCCAGATCCTCTGCCGGAATCTCTACACCGTACTCATCCTCCAGAGCCATTACCAGCTCAAATAAATCCAGAGAGTCCGCACCTAAGTCATCCTTAAAAGAGGATGCCTCCGTAATGCTGTCTGCCTCCACGCTTAACTGGTCTGCAATCAGTTCTTTCATCTTCTCCAACATAGTTTTGATCTCCTTTTTTTCTTTTTAGATTCTTGATTTATGGTTCGCCTGCCGTGGTTTTACCATTCCAGCAGGATCGCTCCCCAGGTCAGTCCTCCGCCGAAACCGGCAAGAACTATCTTATCTCCTCGATTCAGCATTCCCTCGCGATTCATTTCATCCAAAAGAATCGGAATGGAAGCTCCGGAAGTATTTCCATACTTCTGGATATTCATAGGAAACTTCTCTAAAGGTTCCTTCAGACGTTTTGCCACCGAATCAATAATCCGTTCATTTGCCTGGTGAAGTATGTAATACCGCACCTCTTCCATGCCCACGCCATTTGCATCCAGCACCTGACGAATACACTCAGGAACCTTCTTTACAGCAAATTTAAAGACTTCCTGTCCGTCCATGTAAATATAACCCAGATCCGGCTTCTTTTCTGTAATAAAGTTTCCTCCGGAACGAGCCTGGCAGGTAAGCACCTCCCATTTTTTTCCGTCACAGCCCATCATACCTTCAAAACAGCCGTCTTCCTGGGCTTTTATCACCGCCGCTCCAGCGCCGTCTCCAAAGAGCACACAGGTCTTTCTGTCACTCCAGTCCACCAGCTTGCTGATATCGTCTGCGCCGATCACAAGTGCGTTCCGGTACATTCCGGACTTTAAGAAACTGTGGGCTGTCATCAAAGCAAACACAAATCCGGAACAAGCTGCGCTGATATCAAAACCTGCCGCATTCACCGCTCCTATGGCAGCCTGCACCTGACAGGCTCCGCTGGGGAAACAGTACTCCGGTGTTGATGTGCCCATGACTATCAAATCCAGTTCCTCCGGCCGGATTCCTGCATTTTCGCAGGCCAGCATAGCCGCCCTGGCCGCCATCCCGGATGTGCCAAGACCAGTAGTCAGATGCCTTTCTTTAATTCCTGTCCGGGAACTGATCCATTCATCGCTGGTTTCCACGATCTTTGCCAGATCATCATTGGTCACCACCCGCTCTCCTGGGCAGGACCCGGTTCCTATGATTTTCGTTGTCATAATCCATCCTTCATTCTTTTTTTCTGGACTTACACAATAACTTTCATGCGCCGGCAGGCGGCGTTCCAGCCATTCCATGAAAATCCGGCGGCGCATTTGTCATCCCTGAATACATGCCGCCTAATGGGCGGCAGGACTTTCAGAGCAGTAATACTTTGAATTTCAAAGTAATCATAGTGAATTCATATGCGTTTGTCAAGAGTTTTTCACGTAAAAGTATCCATGTATAAAAGCCCCCCAAAAGCCTGAACAATATTCTGACTATAATGGTAAACATTGACATATCCTTACAATTTATGGTATTGTATAACTGCAGGGGGTGAACTTAAAATCATTTGTAAAGGGGGTTTTATCTATGAAAACCACAGGTGTTGTTCGCAAGCTGGACGAACTCGGAAGAATTACTCTTCCCATTGAACTGCGAAGAAGCCTTGATCTGGATGTTAAAGACGGACTTGAGATCTCCGTTCAGGACAACTGCATCATCCTGAGAAAAGCTGAATCCGCTGATATCTTCAATGGCAGTACCGAAGATCTTGTTGAGTATGAAGGACGAAAGGTTTCCAAAGAATCCATCCGCCGCCTCGCAAAGATCGCCGGCATGACTATCGTTGAGTAATCCAGATCTGCAGCTGAAAACGTTTCTATGAACATAAAGAAGAAGGACTAGAGCAGGCTTTGCTTGCAGCAGCCCTTCTTTTTTATTGCATCATCCATTATGAACCGGCGGCAGACTTTCTATAATATAATATTACCGCAGGTACGAAGACGCGATTCTTTCCACACCTTCCGGCATCCGATGAACCCATGCAGCAAAATCCATTCCGGAATCCCGTACTGTACTTCCCAGTTCAATTAAAAACTGTGGGATATCTTCTTCCAGCATAACGCCGATTTCTTTTCCCATCTGCTCGCTTCCCTGGCGGTCGCATCCGTTATAAAACAGAACAAACGCAGGCTGCGGCTTTTTATCTATCATCTTCACGCCGCCCCGGAAGCCAATGGCTCCGATCTGATGGGTACCGCAGGAAGAAGGACATCCGGATATATGGATCTGGGGCAGAACGCCGTCAGGAAGATCTGCATCCCGCACTGCTTTTACTGCAGATTGAAGAAGCTTTTGGGAATCTCTCACTCCTACCTGGCAGATGCTGGCTCCGATGCAGGCCACCGATGTTTCAAACACGGTCCTCGCTCCGTCTGAGAGCACTTTCTGCACCTTTTGTGCCTCCCGGCCTGTAAGGTTTATGACGTAAAGAGATTCATCCGGCGAAAGACGAAGTTCCACCTGATCCATGTCTCTGATTATATCATAAATTTCCCGGAATTTATATGGTTTTATGGAGCCTCCTATGGGGTAATAGTGACAGCGGTACAGCCCCGGCTGCTTCTGCTGGCTGATCCACTGTCCTTCTGCCAGGCTTCCGTCACCGGTCTTAGTGATTCCGTTTTCATTCTTCTCTATAGTCAGATCTTCTCCGGACTGGTACACGCCTTCTAACTTCTCTAAGAATGCTTTTCGGTATCCATCCTGTCCCAGCGTCTCCTGCATATAACGTGTTCTGGCCTTGGCCCGGTTCTCATAATTTCCATAAGCCCGGAAAGTCTCCCACATGGCCCGGATATAATAAAGGACCTGATCCGGATTTATGCCTTCTGCCACCTTTACTCCGAATTTTGGATTTGCTCCCAGCCCTCCGGCACTGTACACATCAAAAAGTCCGTCCGGTCTGGCTGCAAAACCTAAATCCCGGAAAGTGGCATGACTTACATTGGCCGGCCCATTGGAAAAACCAACCTTAAGCTTCCGCGGCATCTTTTCTGCATTGATAAAATTCATCAGATAATCTGCTGCTGCCTCTGCGTAAGGAAGCACATCAAAGTACTCTTCCTCAGTCCCGGACAAAGGAGACATCATCACATTCCGTGGGAAATCTCCGCCGCCTCCCATAGTCACAATACCATGGTCCAAAGCCTGTTCCATAATATCAAACACCGCATCCGGCTTCAGATTATGGAGCTGCACCGTCTGGCAGGTCGTAAGATGAATCAGATCGATCTGATGTTTTTCTGCCATATCGGCAATGAATTTTAATTTTTCTTTCGTCATTCGTCCTGCCGTCATCCGCAGGCGGAGCATATTTTCTTTTCCGCTTCTCTGGGCATAGCTTCCGTATTTTCCAGAAAATCCCTTGTAGCTTCCCTTATCCATCTCTCCGGCATAAAAGAGTTCTGTCTTTTCTTTAAATTCCGCCAGTTCCTCTTTCCATATCTCTGGTTTTACTGTTTTCATCGCGTCTCCTTTAAACTCTTATTTCTTATTTTCCTCTTTCAGCAGATACTGATATACATCCCGCTTGCTGATTCCCCGATCTTTTGCCACCGCTTTCATGGCGTTTTTGGAATCCATTCCCTCTTCAAGATACCGCTTCATATGCTGTGAAATTGAAATCGCTTCCCATGACTTCTGCTTTTCTTTCCGGATCTCCTCTGCCGGACGGCCCTCAATTACAAGAACAAACTCTCCCTTGGGCTCATTAATACGGTATTTTTCTGCTGCCTCTGAAAGCACAGTAAAATCTGCCTCTTCATACCGCTTGGTCAGCTCCCGGCAGAGAGTAATCTTCCTCTCACCCAGTGTCTGGTACAGTTCCTCCAGTGTTGCCGCCAGATGATGAGGCGCTTCATACAGGACAATGGTCCTGGTCTCATTCACAAGTTCTGAAAGAATACGGCTTCTTTCTTTTTTGTCCGGCGGAAGAAACGCTTCAAAGCAGAACCGCCTGGTTCCAAGACCCGACATGGTCAAAGCAGTAATACATGCAGCCGGTCCCGGAAGGGAAGTTACCGTGATGCCTGCCTCAATACACTGCCGTACCAGTTCCTCTCCCGGATCGGATATTCCCGGCGTTCCCGCATCGGTGATCAGCGCCACATTCAGCCCCTGCCGCATCTGCTCTGCCAGATACCTGGCCTTGTCCACCTTATTATATTCATGATAGCTGGTCATCGGCGTTCGGATCTGAAAATGGTTCAGAAGCTTGATGCTGTGTCTGGTATCCTCTGCAGCAATCAGATCCACTTCCTTTAACGTATTCAGGACCCGCAGCGTAATATCATCCAGATTTCCAATGGGAGTGGCACACAAATACAGTTTTCCGGCCATGGCCCCTCCTTTCCTAATATCCATATACACTTCGGATCTCATCCGAATAAACTCCCGGCTCTTTAAATACAATCACCGGCTTTTCCACTTTCACCATGGGACGTCCGCCCCGCACCGCTTCGATCAGCACCATATTGGCCTCCCGGTCCGCAAAAGGATGAACAAACTTGATCCTTTTCGGTTCCAGCTTCCAGGCTGTCAGGGCATTGATGATCTCCGCCAGCCGATGAGGACGGTGTACCAGATAAAAACGGCCGCCGGGCTTTATAAGCCCCGCCGCCTCTCTGACCACATCTTCCAGGGTGCATAACACCTCATGGCGGGATATGGCCTTTTTTTCGTTGGGATTCTTAAGTCCGTGGGCGTCATTCATGTAGGGCGGATTGGAGGTTGCCACATCAAAGGATGCAGCCGGAAATATCCCGGATGCACCTTTAATATCACCGGTAACAATCCGGATCTTATGCTCCAGTCCGTTCAGCTGCACGCTCCTTCTGGCCATATCAGCCACCTCTTCCTGGATCTCCAGACCGGTAAAATGTTTTCCTTCCGTTTTCGCCTCCAGAAGGATGGGGATGATCCCTGTCCCGCTTCCAAGATCCACAACTGTCTCTCCCGCTCTTATCTGGGCAAACCCAGACAAAAGCACCGCATCCATACCGAAGCAGAATCCGTCCCGGCTCTGAATGATCCGGTAACCGTTCCGCTCCAGATCATCGATCCGCTCATTTTCCCGCAGAAGGACTTTCTCCCCATTCCGGGCAAAAACATACTCCTTCCCGGAAAATACATTCTCCTTCTCCGTCATGACAGCTTTGATCTTCCTTCCTTTTTCTCCAAAGCCTCCAGAGCCTTCAGCTCGGAATGCTGGTGCTTATCATTCTGGCCGTCCTTTTTTTCCTTCTTTTTTCTGGGCTTAAACTTAAGCTGCTCTACCCGATATTCCCGGATTTCCTTCTCATCATGATTTACCGTCACAAGGACCTTCACCGTCTGGCGAAGCACATTTACACTCTGAACCTCACCCTTAAGCCCATCATCTGCAGTTACAAAATCACCGGTGCCGGGAAGCTTGCTGTTTAAAAACTGGTATGTCTCTTCCTCATTCTTTAAGCAGCACATCAGCCGGCCGCAGACGCCGGAAATCTTTGTGGGATTCAGGGAAAGATTTTGTTCCTTGGCCATCTTGATGGAAACCGGTATAAATTCCGACAGATAAGAGTGGCAGCAAAGCGTCCGGCCGCAGATGCCGATACCTCCTAAAATCTTGGTCTCATCCCTGACGCCTACCTGCCGAAGCTCGATCCGTGTCTTAAATACCGCCGCAAGATCTTTTACCAGTTCTCTGAAATCGATCCGTCCGTCTGCAGTAAAATAAAAAAGGACTTTATTGTTGTCAAAGGTATATTCCGCATCAATCAGCTTCATTTCCAGACCTCTTTTGCGGATCTTTTCCAGACAGATCTTAAATGCTTCTTTTTCTTTCTCTTTATTTTTAGCCTCAATGGCCCGGTCTTCTTCCGTAGCCATACGGATCACCTGCTTTAAGGGCTGTACCACCTTTTCATCCGGCACCTCCCTGCTTCCCAGGACCACATAGCCAAACTCGATTCCTCTGGCCGTCTCCACAATTACATTATCTCCGGTCTTAATGGCCAGACCGGCGGGATCAAAATAATAGATCTTTCCCGCAGCCCGAAACCGGACGCCGATTACTTTCGTCATCCTTTAATTCTCCTTCATTACTAATAACATAAGCTCCAGGACAAGCTCTGTATTTACATTGGCATTCAGCCGCACCCTGGCCTTATCAATGGCTTCAAGGATATTTTCAAGGCCGTCATAGCCGCTGTTCTTGCTGATCTCATTAATGGCCGTATACTGGTCCTTGAAGATCATGAGATTTACATCCTTGGTAACCTTAAACATTAAAACATCCCGGTACCACAGCTGCATAAAGTCCAGGCACTCGTAAAGATCTACCTCTTCTTCCCGCAGCTTCTTAATAAAGTCCAGAATATCCGTAATATCCATATCCTTCAGCGATTTCAGAAGGTAAAGCATCTCGCTGTGCATCAGCTTAAACTCCTCAGAAGATGCCAGATGAATGGCCTTCCCCAGATTTCCTCTGGCAAATGCCGCATACACATCCGCATCCTGCTCTTTCACTCCCATAGTCTCCAAAAGATATTCCTTTACCGCCGAATCCTTCAGAGGCTTAAGCTTAAGCTGCACGCACCTTGACAAAATGGTGGGAAGGAATGCATCTTCATTGGCAGTAAGAAGGAGGATCACAGCGTAGGAAGGCGGCTCCTCTATGGTCTTAAGGAGCGCATTCTGAGCCTGGACTGTCATCTTCTCAGCCTCATCTACAATATAAATCTTATAACCGCCATTATAAGGCCGTACGGCTATAGTATCGTTAATCTGATTCCGAACATCCTCCACGCCGATACTTGCCGGCTTATCATGGGTTACATAAATCAGATCCGGGTGATTCCCGCTGAGCACCTGCCGGCAGGAATGACACTGCATACATGGCTCGCTGCCTCCTTTTTCACAGAGAAGGGACAAAGCGAAGGCATTGGCCAGCATTTTTTTCCCCATTCCCTTTTCCCCGGTCAAAATATAAGCATGAGAAACTTTATGATATTCAATTGCCTTTTTTAAATGATCTTTTACAGCTTCCTGTCCTAAAATATTAGAAAATCCTGGCATGAAAATTCCTCCTCAGAGTATTCCGCTTCCCTATATTTTACTCTATTATGCGTAGAAACACAATAAAAATCCGCCGCTGAAAACCGCAATGCACTCCCTGCCATAAAAAACATAAGGCCGGCCTTCCAAAATAACACGGAAAGCCGGCCTGACAGATCCTTATCAGGAGCATTATTCAGATTCATTTTTACAAAGGGCGCTGTCCAGAAGCTTCAACAGTTCCAGCACGCTGCAGAAATTCTCTTCCATCTCTTCCTCTGCCCACACAAGATTTCCCTGCCAGGTGGAATTTTGACGGTACTGTACATGCAGAATAAAAGTAGCTTCCTTTCCCTGGTGATCCAGCACTTCCTGGGCTGTCACAGCCGGCTTAGGCGCAGGCTGTTTTTTCACAGGATCCGGATTCTCCCCCTTTTTCAGTTTCTTAAAACTGCGGTATCGCGTAGAAGCCTGCGGATAATTAATCTGATCAAAAAACCGGTCCAAAATCGCAATCATGCTTCCGCTCTTCTGGAAAGGGATTTCCTCTCTGCTGTACTTGTGATAAATCCTGCCGCTGTAATCTCCGTCTGCGCACTCATCAATACAGATACAGATCAGATTCGGCGCAGCTGTATTAATTCGATAATGTCCCATATCCTCAGTCTCCTTTTTTGTTTGCCGTTCTCTTTACTTTTTCTTCCAGCGGTTCCCCGATGCACCGAAGCTTAATCCGGATTTTTCCTTCCGGATCTCCGCAATGGAAGAAACATAATAACGAAGCTGCACCTTCTGGGAAGGACATATTTCCCTGAACTTTCCATTGATTCTGTTGTAGGTAATCTCACAGTCTTCCTGTTTTATACCAATCAGCAGCACCAGAAACTGATTGGGACTGTACCGGGTGAACAAGTCTCCTCGGCGCAGAGACTTGCAGATAGCCTGATTCAGGCCGGCTGCATACTCCGTCAGCAGATCTTCCCGTTCCATGGGATTTCCCTTACTGTCCGTCAGTGTGCACAGCATCAAAAATACAGACTGACCGCTTCTTTCAATCATGCGGACAATAATGCGGTAGCTGTCAATAAAACTTGGATAGCTGCAGTAATAGGCTCCCGGAACAAATTCCTTCTCTTTCAGACTGTCCTTGATATCCGTTAAAGTACCCATGGCATAATGAATCTGCCCGCTCATGGCACGGAACCGCGCCAGCATCTTCTCTGACGGCGACAGTCCCAGTTCCTCAAAAAAGAGTGTGGTAGCATCTTCATATACCTTCAGCGCTTCCTTGTAACGGTTCATGGCCAGAAGACAGTCGATCTGAACCAGCTGCCACTCTTCAAAAGGATAAATATCTATGGCCCGGCTGCACAGTTCCAGCATGTCCTCATACCGCCCCTGCTCTTTTAACAGTTTGCATACCTCTCTCAGGCAGTTAAAATAGGTATCCTTGCAGTGGACGCTCTCTACAGCCACCCACTCTTCATTGGCGAGAAAAGGCAAAAACTCGCCGGAATAACTTTCACATACCTGTTTAAGTTCCTCCAGCTTTCTCTCCGTATTCTCTATCTTTAAGGCCCGATCCGCATGTTCCAGAAAAATCTTATAATCGATCCGGATATCCAGATGCCCTCCAAAACGATATATCCCTTTTTCTACAACAATATAATCATCCTTCGGAATAATGGTGTCTTCTAAAAGCCTGCGAAGACGAAACACCAGGATCCGAAATGCATTCTTGGTATCCTGTGTATCATCACGGCCATACAAAGCTTCCAGCAGCTGAACTCTGGGAATCCCCTCATCACCGGCTCCCAGCAGAATAAGAAAAAGCTGCATCACTTTGCTTGTATTATTACATTTAATTGTAAATGCTTCATCGCCGTAGTAAAAAGACAGACCGCCCAGCATATTCGCTGTAAATACAGGTCCCTTTTTCTCCATAATATCCCCCTGCGTATCTCCGCCAAAAACTGCATTTATTTAACATTTATGTAATTCACATTTGATTATAAAACATTTCATATGCTTTTTCAACTTACAATTCTCTTTCATTTTTTCCTTTTGTACAGAGAACTTTTAAACGGTAATTTCCGTTATTTTTTAATCCATGTACAGAAAATCCCATTTTTTCATAACGTAAAATTTTTTGAACCATTTCATCTGTAATCACTTCACCGGGAACCAGACAGGGAATTCCCGGCGGATAAAGATACACATACTCCGCCGCCGCTCTGCCGGAACATGCAGACAGCAAAACTTCCTCTGCCGGCATTTCCTGCGCCTGAAAAATCGGATAAGCTGCCTTCATATGAAATGTCATGTCATCATAAATGGCTCCACGATCATAAAGCGGATTGTCCGCTCTCCCGGGAACAGAAGCCTCGGACGCAAGTTCCGAATCAATTTCTGTTACCGCCTGATAAAGCCTTTCCAGTCCCTCCTCCCGGTCCCAGAGACTGGTCAGCGCCAGACCATACTGCGGTGCACACATTTCCAGTTCCAGATGATACTCTCTGCGCAGCTTTTCCCCCAGCCAGGCTCCGCTTTTTCCTGTATTTCCCGTATAAATCAAGATCTTGGAAAGATCCATATCATAAACGCCTTTCTTTCCGACCCACTCTCTTCCCGGCACACGCAGAAGAGAAAGATGGGCTGTCTTTCGACGAAATTTCTCCATCTCCTTAAACAGCCATCCAAGACGGCTGCGTCCCGGACCATTCATATACAATATGCACTGTTCTGCCGCCGCTAAAAACAGATACGAAGGGCTGCTGCTCTGATATATGGTCAGAAACTGTTTGATCCGTTCCATTTTTTCCTGTCCCAGAAATTTCTTTTTCATGTGGAGGACTGCCGTCTGCGTAAACGAAGGAAGCGTCTTGTGAAGGCTTTGTATCACCACATCTGCTCCCATATCCAAAGCAGATGCAGGAAATCCCCATTCTCTTCCGAAAGGAAAATGGGCTCCGTGGGCCTCATCCACAATCAGAGGGATCCCTCTTTTATGCACGGTTTCTGCGATCCTGGAGATATCCGATACAATTCCATCATAAGTAGGCGACACAATCAAAACTGCCTGAATATCCGGACAGCGGCTCAGTGCCGTTTCCACATCTTCCGGCAAAATCCCGCCGTTTATCCCCAGTTCTTCGATAAATTGTGGATAAACATACTCCGCCCACAGACAATTGAGGAAAACTCCATTATAAACGGATTTATGACAGTTCCGTCCGATTAAAATTTTTCCGCCTCTCTTTACACATCCACTGACTGCTGCCAGGATTCCTCCGCTGCTTCCATTTACCAGATAGCAGCTTTCATCCGCTCCATAAATAGCTGCCGCCTGTTTCATGGATTCAAGAAGCATCCCTTCCGGATGATGAAGATCATCAAATCCGCTGATCTCCGTAATATCGATGGAAAAGGGATTCGGAAACTTCTCTGCCAGTCCCTCTCCTTCCACCCGATTCCGTTTATGTCCCGGCATATGAAATGGATAATAATCCGAAGCAGAATATGTTTTCAGCTGCTCCAGAATACTTCTTTTGCTCTCTCTTTTTTCTATCCCTTTTCTTTCTTTCATGTTAACCTTCTTATTCCTTTCTTCTGATTCCATTCACCCGTTTCCTTTTTTCCGGCAGTTTGCATTTCTTCTTTTATTCCGATATAATTGATACCGTATCCCATACTGCGGCTTTCAGGCAGCCCAGCATACAAAATATGTATTTAATCGAAAAGGAGTTCTTGTATTATGCGAACCGAAACTTTTAAGATGGAACGCCCGAACCTGGTAAAAGCCGGGGACCAGGTAAAAATCATCGAACGCCCCGGAACCAGCAGCTACAGCTACATCATCGATCCCGCCGTAGCCATGTCCGGCTGCTATAAAGCCCGGGAACGCATTAAATCCCAATACGGCATCGTAAAAGAGGTTCAGGAAAACGACCGGGGCTTTTACGTTATCGTAGAATTTGATGAATAATATTCCTCTTTCCCATAGCCTTCTTTAAAAAAGCCGGCGGCATTCTGACCATGCCTCCGGCTTTTTCACATTCATGTGATCTTTGCTTTTACTGATAACCAGGTCCTACAAATTCTACCTGACCCGAATTATTTCCGGATTCAGGATTTGCTTCTATAATGGGAATATCTTCTCCTCCCGGACCGGCGCCCTGCAGGGAACCTTCATTTTCATATCCCGGACCTCCTGAAATGCTGCGGTAGTGTCAAATACTACCCGTTTTTTTGTTTACAAATCCTTTAGAAACCTTGATTTTAAGGGAAATCTGCAATAAAA
>PPYE01560517.1_pt1 | contig 11847 bp, 8 predicted proteins | sample 1559881 | NCBI WGS metagenome assembly PPYE01 (sample SAMN08240022, study PRJNA423297) | Human gut metagenome, whole genome shotgun sequencing project.
GACCCCTCCCTTTGAGATAGTAAGCAACACCAAGACCAACGAGGAGCTACGCCTCAAGTACCGCTACCTCGACCTGCGCCGCGAGCCGCTCCAGAAGAACCTCATGATGCGCCACGAAATAGCAAAGGCAGCCCGCGAGTACTTCTACGCAAACGGCTTCACCGAGATCGAGACCCCGATGATGATAAAGTCCACCCCAGAGGGCGCGCGCGACTACATCGTGCCGTCCCGTATCCACAACGGCAAGTTCTACGCACTGCCGCAGTCCCCGCAGATGTACAAGCAGCTCCTGATGATCGCGGGCATGGACAGATATATCCAGCTTGCGCGCTGCTTCCGCGACGAGGATCTCCGCGCAGACCGCCAGCCTGAATTCACGCAGATCGACCTCGAGATGTCCTTCGTTGACGTTGACGATATCCTCGAGTGCCTGGAAGGCTTCGTAAAGCACCTCTACAAGACCGTTCTCAACGTTGATATCCCCACCCCGCTTCCCCGCCTGACCTACGACGAGGCTATGACCCGTTACGGCTCCGATAAGCCGGATACCCGCTTCGGCATGGAGATAACCGACATCTCCGATATCGTAAAGGACTGCGGATTCTCCGTATTCAAGGACGCTGTTGCAAACGGCGGCTCCGTCCGCGGTATCGTTGCAAAGGGCGCCGCTGCAAAGCTCACCCGCAAGGAGATCGACAAGCAGACCGAATTCGTACGCGGAATCGGCGCGAAGGGTCTCGCTTACGTAAGATGGGTAGACGACGCTCCTAACTGCTCCTTCGCAAAGTTCATGGGCGAGGGCGAGCTTGAGGCTATCCTCAGGGCTCTCGGCTGCGAGAAGGGCGACGTTGCCCTCATCGTTGCAGATAAGGACAAGGTAACGCTCCCCGTGCTCGGCGCACTCCGTCTCAAGATCGCAAAGCAGCTCGACATTATCCCTGAGGGCTGGAACTTCCTGTGGATCGTGGAGTTCCCGTTCTTCGAGTACGACGAGGAATCCGGCGAGTGGCTCGCTATGCACCACCCGTTCACAATGCCGCTTGACGAGTGTATTCCCTACCTTGACACCGACAAGGCAAGGGTACGCGCAAAGTGCTACGACCTCGTGCTCAACGGCATCGAGCTTTCCAGCGGCTCCATCAGGATCACCGATCCGGAGCTTCAGCAGCACATGTTCGAAATGCTCGGCATGACCGACGAGGAGATCAACGCGAAGTTCGGCTTCCTTGTCGACGCATACAAATACGGTGCGCCTCCCCACGGCGGCGCCGGCATAGGTCTCGACAGACTTGCAATGCTGATGTGCGGCTGCGACAGCCTCCGCGACGTTACTGCCTTCCCGAAGGTTCAGAACGCAAGCGAGCTGATGAGCGAGGCTCCCTCCACTGTAAGCGAGGAGCAGCTTAAGGAACTCGGAATAGCAATTACCAACAGCGAGGAATAATTCAACAGGCGGTGTAGTTATGGATAAGCGGGAATACAAGGAACTTTCAGAGCTTGCGGCAAACGGCGGCACAAAGGCGTTCGCGCGGCTCTACGAGACGGTCTACCGCGAGATGTACTACACCGCTTTTTATACGCTCTGCGACGACGCCGACGCGGTGGAGCTGGTCACAGCCTCCGCCCGGGACGGTATGACCACGGTAAATAAGCTGCGCAGCGAGGATGCTTTCCGGGCGTTCATGTTCCGAAACCTCTGCGCACGGATACGTACAAAGCTCCGGGAATCCCCCGTTCAGCCGGTTCCGGAAAACGGCGGATTCGACATACGCGCTGAATTCTCCAGACTCAGCGACGCAGAACGCCTTGTGGCAAGCATGTACATCAGCGCGAAGCTCCAGCCGGACGAAATATCGCTTTTCACCGGTATGAGCTCCACGGCGGTAAACAAGACCCTTGAAAAGGTGCTGACCGCATTCGAGCTTGACTGAACGGCAAATACAGAACAGGAGGTGAACGCCGGTGACGGTTTCCGAAATACGCAGCCTTATGCTTGAAAAAGTTATCCCCGAGAGCCTGCTCCCGCAGAACATCGCGGTGTGCCTTATGGACGAAAACGCCGCCCCGCCGGAGCTGGACGCGTTCACATTCCTGAACCGCCTGCGCTCCCTCGGGATAGGCTCGGCGGATTTCCTGTACCTGCTCAAGGGCTGCGGCGCTCCCGAGGAAGCGGTCTCGAAAATCGAGCAGCACCCGGATATGAACCTGCAAACGCTCATCGTCACGCTGGAAAGCTCAGGGCTTACGCCGAAGGACTACACCCGTATGCTATACACGGCGCGTCAGCTCTGGGAGCACACCATAACCATGCGTATAGACTCCGGCGAACTGGAAGCGGCGGCTGAGTCCCGACAGGAAGAACAGCCTGAGCCGCAAGATCCGGCTGGATCTGAGGAATCGACTGAGCAGGAAGCCCCCGCAGCGGAGGAATCCACACCGGAAGAGTCTGCTGAAACCACTGAGCCTACTGAGCCTTCCGAACCGCCCAGACCCGTCCGGACAGCGCGTCAGAAGAAGCGCAGCACCGAGGAATCCTACGAGGACGAATCACCCGATCAGGAAGCTCCGGTGCTGACCGCACGGCAGAAAAAACGCACAATCGACGACCTCGCGGAGGAACTCGGAATAGCGGCAGAGATCGAGGACGAACCTGAGGAAAAGTACACCGCCCGGCAGAGAAAGCGCCGGAAAGAGGAGACGGCTCCAGAAACGGAGCCCGAGCAGCCGGCGGAGGTCAGGGAGGATTCCCCGAAAGCGCGCAGGAATGCGATCATAGCCGCAGCCGCCGGCGCGGCGGTTCTGTTCGCGATTGACCCGCTGATGGATATTCTCGGCTTCACAGCGCCTGGAAGCTCCGGAGGAGAGTTCCAGTTCGCCTCTGATAATGCGGCGGTTTTCTCGGAAATTTACACCGCGTACACAAACGGCAGAATAAGCAGCGAAAAAACGCAGAAGCTGTCGAAAAACGAGCAGATTTTCGGCGATATGCTGATAAACTCCGGCAAGGATCTCGGCGTATTCAGCAGCGGAAACACGCTGTGGTCTGCGGAGCCTGACGGGATAATCGTTTACGCGCTGGATTCCGGGGGGCTTGCGGCTCATGTGCTCCCGCCGGAGGGCGCGGAATTCGTGAATGTCGTGCAGACTGATTCCGGCGTTACCGCAGTGTACTCCGGCGATGCGGAGTGCGGTCTCATAGGCGTGGACGACAGCGGCGAAACCTGGAGCTGCGGGCAGTCCGGAACGCTCACGGATATTTTCTGCGGCGAGGACGTCATTCGGCTCGGAAGCGTTTACACGCCGGGATTCACGAAGTCGTTCACCGTGGACGACGTACTTGAGTACCTCCCATACGGATCTAAGAACGGTCAGCTCACCGCGTTCTCCCCTGCTGAAATCGCGGTGAGCGGCTCGGCGGACGGCTGCAGCTACGCAGTCTGGGGCGAGTACGCCACTGAAAACGGCGAACAGAAAAAGCGCCTTGCCGCGCTCGGCTCCCCGATATACAGCGGCGCGGAGAGCTTCACCGCCGCAATGACCCGCGAAAACGGCTCCGCTGAACTCACATCTGACGGCGGCAGCCTTGTAAGCGCCGAGCTCCCGGAGATCACCGCCTGCGCGGCAGGAAACGGAGTCATCGCCGACGCCGAGATATACGACGGCGGCGTTACCGTGTACCTCAGGGACAGCGCCCTGAAGCCGCTCGCGGCGTTCACCACCGGCGGGGAGATAGATCATCTCCGGATAAGCGGGAATGTCGTGTACGTAGGCAGCGGCGGCTCCACTGTTATGGCGGTGGATATCTCCGATACGTCCTCACCGAAGGCGCTCGACCTCACATCGGCTGACGGCGTGGTAAGCGGAGATTACGCGCTCTGCGGCGCGGTAAGCAAAACGGGTATCACGCTGACCCTGTACAAACTGGAAAGCAAAAAGGCAGTCCAGGCGGACAGCTTCGCCAAGGCGCTGACCGCTTCCGAGCTGGAGAGCTTCCGGTTCAGCGGGACAAACTGCTTCGTGATAAACGGCACGGACTGCTCCGGCGCGGCATACCGCTACTTCGACGGCGTTTCAGTCGTCGACGAATTCGCGGAACTGGGACGTTCCCGCAGCCTGCACACCCTCTACGACGACAAGACAGGCTACACCGGCGCGGCCGTTGTTGACGGCAGTCTGAAGCTGCTCAGCGGAGATAAAATTCTGAATTGAACTAAAACCGGGGCGTATGCTCCGGTTTTTCTTTGAAATATTATACATAAGCGAAGGCACAGATTTTGTATATCCTACAAAAATATGAAATCTTGTTGACAGAAAATAGAGAATAGTATATAATTAGTGTATGAGAACTGATTTTCCGGAGGTGCTTTGTTGTGAAATTCAGGCAGATCTGCGCCGCGGCACTCGCAGCTGTAGTGCTGGTAAGCGGCTGCTCCAAGCCAGGCACGGAAAGCGTTGATAAATATACCCGCGACGGAGATGGACGCGTTATCCCGATCTCCGATGAATATATCCCCGCGAATTATACCCCCCGCTCCGACGACTGGAGCGTTATGCTCCGCGAGATTCCCGGCAGCTTCGGTCAGGAGACCGACAAGCTGATACCCGCAGTCTACCTCACTACCTCCGACCCGTCGGCAATCATCAAGGATGATTACGCCGACTGCACGGTTCAGATAGACGCCGGAATGACAAACGGAAGGTACGAAAGCACAGAAGTGCTCACCGGAAAGATACGCGGCAGGGGCCACTCCACCTGGGAATGGCCGAAGAAGCCCTACAAAATCAAGCTTGACGACAAAGCGTCACTGCTTGGAATGTCCGAGGCGAAGCGCTGGGTGCTCCTCGCGAATTACGCCGATGAATCCATGCTGAGGAACACCACCGCGTTTGAAATGGCGCGTTCCCTCGGGAGCTTCCGTTTCGTGCCGCACGCTATCCCGGTGGACGTCTATATGAACGGGATATATCAGGGAGTATACACGCTCGGCGAGCAGCTTGAAGTCAAGACATCGCGGATTGCGATAGACGACAGCCTCGCGAATGTCGAGACCGGATACCTTCTTGAGATAGGCGGCGCAGACCCCTCCACCGATAAGGAAGGCTGGAATTACTTCAATCTGCCCTCCGGCTGCGGAGTGAACATCAAGATAAAAAGCCCCGACACCGAGGAGGATCCACAGGCTGACTACCAGTGGACGCAGAAGCACTTCGACTTCATCTACGACTATATGTGCAAGGCCGACGCCGCAATAACCACCCTGGACGGCTACGAAAAGTACATCAACGTAGACAGCTTCATCGACTGGTTCCTGGTGCATGAGCTGAGCTACAATCTTGACTCCTGCTTCCGCCGGAGCTGCTACATAACAAAGCCTACCCTCAGCCGTCTTGAAATGGGGCCTATATGGGACTTCGACCTGGCCTTCGGCAATATGTACATGGATAACCCGAAGTACGACGACTGGGCTACGATAGGCAGCATGGACAGCAGCAGCTACATCGGCGTTACATGGTTCAACTACCTCATGACAGACGAGGATTTCCGGAACAAGGCGCGCACACGCTGGAACGATGTCCGCGACACGATGGTGAAGGCAGCGCTCGGCACCATCGACGCCTACAAGCCGATGGTGATAACCTCCGCCGAGGAGAACTTCGAGATTTGGAACACCCTGGGCGTGGCAAACGGATTTCAGCCGCTGACGATGAAAAACTGCAACACCTATCTTGACCAGGTGCTGTATCTCAGGAAGTTCATCAATAACCGCGCAAAGTGGATCGACGAAAATCTATAAGCATTCCCCGCAGAATACCTGCGGGGATATTTGTGTATTTTTCACAATTGACAACCTCCGTATTGTATGTTATAATAAGCGACGTAAAATTAAGATGTGGATTTTTCCGGACGCGCTCCCCTTTTCGCCACACAGCATATGCTGTGTGGTTTTTTTGTGCGATTTTCCGGGTAGGAGGTAAAATGGACAACACCTTTATGAAGGAAAAACCGGTGCTGCCGCTGCTGCTTTCAATGGCGCTGCCGATGGTAATTTCAATGCTTGTGAACTCGCTGTACAACATCGTGGACAGCCTGTTCGTCGCCAAAATAAGCGACAGCGCAATGACCGCGCTGTCGCTGGTGTTCCCGGTGCAGAATTTCATCAACGCCGCCGGGATCGGCTTCGGAGTTGGAATAAACGCCGTGATCGCATTCTACTCCGGCGCGGGCGACAAGGAGCGCGCAGACCGCGCCGCTACGCTCGGAGTGCTTCTTGCAGCTATCCACGGAGTTATACTCACCGTTGTCAGCATTCTGATAATGCCGCCGTTCCTCGGAGCTTTCACCAACGACCAGGAGGTAATACAGTTCGGACTTCAGTACTCTAATGTCGCGTTTCTGTTCTCGGTAGTGATAAACCTCGGCATGGCATTCGAGAAAATATTCCAGGCGGTAGGCAGCATGAAAACCTCAATGGTGAGCCTGCTGTGCGGCTGTATCGTCAACATTATCCTCGACCCTATGATGATCTTCGGCTGGGGATTCCCCGAAATGGGTATCAAGGGTGCCGCGCTTGCCTCCGGAATCGGTCAGAGTATTTCTCTTGCAATTTATATCATCGTGTACTTCCTGCGGCCGATAAGCGTGAAACTCAGCAAAAAGCACCTCTCCCCCGACGGCAGAATGATAGGCAGGCTGTACTCAATAGGTGTTCCCGCGGCGCTGAACCTCGCGCTGCCGTCAATACTCATCTCCGCGCTGAACGCAATTCTGGCGGCGTTCTCAGAGGTGTACGTCCTGGTTCTGGGAATATACTACAAGCTGCAAACCTTCCTGTATCTTCCCACAAGCGGAATAATCCAGGGAATGCGCCCGCTTATCGGATACAACTACGGCGCCGGAGAGTATAAGCGCGTCAGCCAGCTTTTCCGCATTGTTCTGCTAATGAGCTGCGGTATAATGACGGTCGGCACCGCCATCTGCCTGCTGATACCCGGTCAGCTAATGGGAATGTTCACTGACAGCCCCGACGTCATCGCTGCCGGAGAGACCGCTCTGCGCATAATCAGCGCGGGATTTATCGTGTCGTCGGTGTCCGTTACGGCCTCTGGTTCGCTTGAAGGGCTTGGCAAGGGAGTTCCGTCGCTTATAATCTCGCTGTGCAGGTTCATTGTGGTGATAATTCCGGCGGCGTTCCTGCTCAGCCGCGCATTTGAAGCAAACGGCGTCTGGAACGCATTCTGGGTAACCGAGCTGATAACCGCCGTTATCTCGCTGTTCATTTATAGGAAGTCGGTAAAACTGCCGTCGGAAGCTAAGAAGTAAACAAAATTACAGGCAGGAGCATTATGGCTCCTGCCTGTTTGTCGTTTGATAATACAATTCCGCTCACTTGACCGGAAGCCCCGCCGAGCATTGCGTTATTTCTTTTCAGCGTCGCGGTGGAGAGTTCTGACCCTCAGCCCTTTCTCCCGGAGGTACGCCGCGGTAAGCTCTGCAAATGTAACGCTGCGGTGCTTTCCGCCGGTGCAGCCGAACGCGATGACAAGACGGCTCTTGCCCTCGGTGACGTAGTGCGGAATCAGGAAGGATATCAGGTCGAACAGCTTGTCCCGAAGCTCCTGCGACTGCGGGAAGCTCATAACGTAATCCTGAACTTCCTTTTCAAGCCCGGTCTTGTGCTTAAGCTCCGGAACGTAGAACGGATTCGGCAGGCAACGGACATCGAAAACAAGATCAGCCTCCTGCGGGGAGCCGTACTTGAACCCGAACGACATGCAGCTAACGATCATTCCGTCAGAAGCCTTCTCGAGGAACAGACCCGCGATCTGCTCCTTGAGCTGCCCCGTGCTGAGCATCGTGGAATCAATTATGTAGTCTGCATTGAGGCGTATCTTGCTGAGAAGCTCAGCTTCCGCGTCGATAGCCTTGCCGATGTCTCCGCCGGATACCTCGTCGAGCGGGTGCTTGCGGCGGGTCTCCTTGTAACGCTTCATCAGCACCTCGCGGGAAGCCTCCAGGAACAGCACCTTTACGTCTATTCCGCGGATATGCAGCTTCGTGATGCACTCTTCCAGCTTGAAGAACATCGCGCCGCCGCGTATATCAGTGACTATCGCGACCTTTGTTATCTCGGCGTTTTCATTACACATCGCGGCGAAATCCGGGATAAGCTGCGGCGGCATATTATCTATGCAGAAAAAACCGATGTCCTCCAGCGCCTTCATCACCGAGGATTTACCCGAGCCGGAAAGCCCGGTCACTATAACGAATTCCATCTGTTGCTCCTTTTCTGGGTCAGGTAACTGCTATTGAAGGATCAGCATTTCGCATTCCAGCTCAACGCCCTTCTTCTCGAGGACTACGCGCTTTACCTCGTTCACCACCGCCATCACGTCCTCAAACGTAGCGTGGCCGCGGTTGATAACAAACCCGCTGTGCTTCTCGCTGACCTGCGCTCCGCCGATGGTGAATCCCTTCAGACCGCACTCCTCGATAAGCGCGGCTGCAAAATATCCCTCCGGACGCTTGAACGTGCTTCCGCAGCTCGGGAAGTTCAGCGGCTGCTTGTCGCGGCGGCGCTGCATAAGATCCTCCATACGGGATTTTATCTCAGCCTTGTCGCCGGGGACGAGTTCCATCGTGACCGAGGTTATAACCATGCTGCTCCCGCTGAAAACGCTGTGGCGGTAGGTAAGCTGCATTTCCGCAGCGGACATCTCATGTATCTCCCCGTCGCCGCCGACGTACCGGCATGAGGTCACGACGTCCTTCATCTCGCCGCCGTACGCCCCGGCGTTCATGTAGAGCGCTCCGCCCAGTGAGCCGGGAATCCCGTACGCGAACTCCAGCCCGGTCAGCGAGTGTTCCAGGGCTGCGGAACACAGCGCGTACAGCGGAACTCCCGCCCAGGCGGTGAGAACGTTTCCGCGCACCTCGACCTCCGGCTTCTCGCCGGAAAGCAGGATCACAGCCCCGCGCCAGCCTGCGGAGCTTACCAACAGGTTGCTCCCCCTGCCGAGGATAAAGTGCGGGATATTCTCGCTGCGGCACAGCCTGAGCACGGTCAGGAGCTGTTTCTCGTCAGCGGTTTTTACGAGCAGGTCGCAGGCTCCGCCTATCTTCATGGAAGTATATGGAGCGAGCGCCGCGTTTTCCTCGCAGGGAATGCCGTCGTTCCGGCAGGCAGCGATCAGTTGGGAATAGTTCAAGGTGTGACCTCCGGTGTGTAGTAGAATTTTGCCGACGCCGCACAAACATGTCATCCGCGTGGCGCTGATCTGATATAGATTATGCCGGTAACGCTGCTGTCATTCCGCGAAGGAGAAAACTGCCTCGCTGTCCTCAATGGCGGCGTACACGCTGCGGAGCGCTTCCTGCGCCGCGCCGTAAAGCTCGAAATGTGCAAGCTCCACGTCCTCGCCGCCGTTTATCACGGCGAAGATGGAGCTTTCGTTTATGTAGAGGTGGCTGCTCTCGACCAGACGCATGCCGTCCTGTGAAAGAAAAAACATACCGTCTCCTTACTCAGCGAGGGTGTAGAGGAACGCCGCGCCGATTATACCTGCGTCGTTTCCGAGCTGGCAGATACCGAGCTTTGTCGACCTCTTGGGGTCTACGCAGTAGCTTTCCTCTGCGATTATCTTCTCAAGCGGCTTGATGAGGTTGTCGCCCTCCTTGCAGATTCCGCCGCCGATGAGGAGTATCTCCGACTGGAAAGTATTTACGATGTTTGTAAGTCCGCAGCCGAGGTAGGATATGTACATATCAACGACTCCGGAAGCGCTCTTGTCGCCTGCGCGCCAGCCGTCGAACGCGGTCTTGCCGTCGACGTTATTGATATCGCCTGAGCATATCTCCCACATCTTACTGGACTCGTCGGCTTCCATAGCTTCCTTGGTCATGTTGATGAGCGCAGTAGCGGAGGAATACGCCTCGAAGCAGCCCTTACGGCCGCAGTTGCAGGGTCTGCCGCCGTAGTGGACAACGGTGTGTCCCAGCTCGGCGCCGCAGTAGTTGAATCCGGTGTAGATCCTGCCGTCGATGATGATACCGCCGCCTACGCCGGTTCCGAGGGTGACTACTACAACGTCCCTGCAGCCCTTGCCAGCGCCCGCGAGGACCTCGCCGAACGCCGCCGCGTTAGCGTCGTTTTCAACGTAGACCTGCTTGCCGAGGCGTGCGCCGATGAGCGAACGCAGGTCGGTGTTGCGGAATCCGAGGTTGCAGGAATACAGAACCACGCCCGTATCGCGGGAAGCAGTGCCGGGGGTTCCGATACCGATGGAGTTCAGCTCGTCGATAGTTACCTTCGCGTCGTTAAGAGCCTTCCAGACGGTCTCCGCGATAGAATCCGCGATCTCCTCCGCCGGACGCGGGAGATCGGTCTTGCAGGTTGCCTTGGCTACGATATTGTAATTTTCATCGACCAGACCGACTTTGATGTTAGTTCCGCCGAGGTCGATACCTATATTGTACTTCATTAAAATACACCTTTCTTTTAAATTCGGAATTATGAATTCGGAATTCGGAATTTCGGTGTCCGCTCCGCGGACTGATTTCAATTATTCCAAAATCGTACAACAGCAAAGTAAGCGGAAATGTCCGTTGTAGATTGCTTTTGGAATCCGTCCCGCGAAGCGGGACACATTCATTCCGAATTCCGAATTAATTTTAAATGTTGAGGTCTGACATGATCTCCTCGCTGTCGGAGTCGATCCCGAGTTGATGGAGCAGGTCCTTTGCAGCGTTGTAGCCCATCTTCTTCATACGGTTGTTCATAGCGGCTACCTCGAGAATAACTGCGAGGTTACGGCCGGGCTTTACCGGGATAGTGAGCAGCGGCACCTTAACGCCGAGGATAGTCATATAGTGGGTATCCACGCCCATTCTGTCGTAGGTCTTTTCGGGGTTCCACAGCTCCAGCTCGACCACCATGTCGATCTTCTCGTTGAGCTTAACAGCGCCGACGCCGAAGAGCTGACGCGCGTTGATGATACCGATGCCGCGCAGCTCGAGGAAGTGACGGATATTGTCCGGAGAGCTTCCCACCAGGGTGATGTTGGACGCCTTCTTGATCTCTACCGCGTCGTCGGCGATGAGTCTGTGACCGCGCTTTACAAGCTCGATTGCGGTCTCGCTCTTACCTACGCCGCTCTCGCCGAGGATAAGGACGCCCTCGCCGTAGATCTCAATGAGAACTCCGTGGCGGGTGATACGCGGAGCGAGCTGAAGATTCAGGAAGTTAACCAGCTTAGATGTGAAAACCGATGAGGATTCGTCGGTGCGTAGCAGGGTTGTCTCATGCTCCTTCGCGCTCTCGACAAGCTCAGGGAACACGTCCAGGTCGCGGGTGATGATAAGCGCCGGGAACTTGTAGCTCAGCAGATTGTCGATACGCTCGCGGCGTACGTTAGGCTCCAGGGTCGAGAGGTAGGAATGCTCCGTTCTGCCCATCACCTGGATACGCTGCTTGTCGAAGTACTCGTAAAATCCAGCGAACTGCAGACCGGGTCTGTTTATCTCATGGTCGGAGATAAGGGTATTGCCGCCGTCCTCCGGCATGTATATAACTTCCAGCTTATATTCGTCGATTATTTTCTGAAGGGGGAACGAAAATTCCCGGTTGATCTCATCAAAAGGCATAAAAATGTTCCTTTCCCGTATTTTGATAGCGGCGCACAATGCCACGATTATATTATACAACGATTCGCTGATTATTTCAAGGGATTTTGTGAAATTTATATGGGAACCTCTAAAAACCGGTTTGAAGAGGGAAAATGGGTAGAGTGCGCCGAATGCGATGAAAGCCGACGAAGTAAGGCTGTATGCCTTACGAGGAGGTTTGAAGA
>PPYE01433685.1_pt1 | contig 11844 bp, 9 predicted proteins | sample 1559881 | NCBI WGS metagenome assembly PPYE01 (sample SAMN08240022, study PRJNA423297) | Human gut metagenome, whole genome shotgun sequencing project.
AAAGTGATGAGGGCCACATCGTTGGTCACCAGCATGGAGCAGAAGAAGGGCAGCAGGATCAGGGTGAGAGAAATGAGCCGTACCGGCCGCTCTCCCGCCAGCAGCCGCTGGGCCAGCACCAAAAACAATCCGCACTCCTGAAGCCCCGCCACCACGGCCATCAGACAAAACAGCAGACACAGTACCCGCAGGTCGATATAGTCCACATAGGCGGCGGAGGGGGGGACAAAGAAGGCGGAGACCAGGGCACACACAAAGGAGATGGACAGCACCGGCTCACGCCGGATAAACTGCCACAGAGAATGGGTGGATGTCATACCAAGAGCCTCCCAAATGTTTTTACCACACAACACAACATATGCCTGCAATCGGGCGGGAAAATGCCCCCGAACCGCTGGGGTTCGGGGGCAGAGAAAGGTTTATTTTACGTACTGGATGCCGGAGCCCTGCTGGGCCTCCACATCACCGTACAGGCCCTCGGCCCACTCGTTGGTGGCCTCGGAAGCCAGGGCGTTCTTGGCGGTGACCTTCCAGGCGGGATCGTTCCAGCCCACGAAGTACATGATGTGCCAGCCCTGCGTGGAGCTGCCGGTGTTCTTCACCAGTCCGGTGTCACCAGGCTGACGGCTGCTGTCCAGGCACCAGTTGGTGAAATCCTCGATAAAGCCGTCATAGCGGGACACGCCGGTGTACAGACCGCCGCTGCTCTGAGAGCCGCGGTCGGCGGTGTTCTGGACCGCCATCACAGCGAAGGACTCCTCGTCAGCGCTGCCGGACTTCCAGCCGTCCAGCAGGCTCTGGGCCTTCTCCTCAGCCTGGGTGAACTGCTCGTCGGTGGGATTGGAGCCGGCGGAGACCAGGACGTGACGGACGTCGGCGGTAGCGGCCTCATCGCGGGTGCGGCTGTCGATCTGAACCACATAGTAGTTGAAGACGTAGCTGTCGCTCTGGTCGTTCTCCACGATGGTGGTCTCACCGGCCTGGCGGGCGGCGTCATAGAGCCACTCGGCATAGCTGCTGCTGGAGAAGGAGGAGCCCATCTGGCTCTGATGCACGGTGGAGGAATAGACCTTATCGGAGTACTCCTCAGCCAGGTCAGCGGCGTCGCTGCCGGCGGCCAGCTTGTTCTGGATCTCCTGAGCGGTAGCCTGGGCCTGAGCCTTGGCGGTATCAAAGGCGGCCTGCTTCTCCTCGTCGGTCAGCTTGTAGAGTTTCTCAGTCATGTAGGAGCCAAAGTTGGTGCGCAGATAGTGCTCCAGGCTGGAATAGCCGCTGGCACGTACGGACTGAGCGGTCTGCTCTATGCTGGCATCAACATAGGCCTGGCCAGCGGCGGGCAGAGTGTAGCCCTCCTTCTCGGCGGCGTGGTTGAGCATGGTGACCTGAGTCAGACTGGTCAGGCCCTGATCCAGGAAGTAGTCATACCAAGTGGTGCCGGACTCCTCGTCCTTGACCTGGTCCTTGGGGTCCACGCTGGAGTCAAAACCGGTGTTCATGCCCATCTGAGCATAGTACAGGGTCTCAGTCATGGCGTTGTGGTAATAATACTGAACGACAGCGGGAGTAAAGTCCTCGCCGTCAATGGTCACAGCGGTGGTCCGCTTCTGGAAAAAGCCGCTGTCCCACACCAGCAGGGCGATGGCCAAAACGGCGATGACAACGCCGACCACGCCATAGACCACGTGCATGCGGCTGCTTTTTTCCTCCGCTTTGTTGTTGCGCCGCTGGGCATAAGTCGAGCCCTGGCGGGTCTTCTTTTCTCTGGATGCACTCACAGTTGATTCCGTCCTCTCGTTGTTGAAAAGTCACCCGGCTCAGCCGGGCGGAAGAAGATTCCGCATTATTATATAAAAAACTTCCATGGGATTCAAGGGGCAAAAGAGACAAGAAGGGAAGGTTTTACAGAATGTTCATGGAAAAAGTGAAGGTTATTTGAAAAGAAAACGAAAAAAAGACCGCGGCATAAGCCGCGGCCCAGTTCCAAATGAGCTTTATATACCCCGCTCTGGCCGTGTGAACCCGTTTAAAACCTGCACGAAATGGCAGGTGGGTCGCCTCCACGACGCTTATCTGCTTCCAACTTCCAGCCGACCTCGATGGGGGCTGGGAGGCCTGCAAGCCACGCCGTGAGGTGGGCGTCCCGTTTAAAAAATGTGGGTTTAAAAGAGCCCATCACGCACCGAGCAGGAAAACTCACCTGAGTCTGCGATTTAATTTTCCTCTTCTTCCTCGAAGAAGCGTTCCATAAAGAGATTGTAGACGGTTTCCACCTCTTCGTCATTGTCCAGGGTGGAGAGCAGCTCTTCGCCGTTTTCCTCCACGACCTTCATAATGACCAGGCCGTACTCCTCGTCATCCGCGTCCACATCCACCGGCTCGCCGGTCTCTTCATCCTCAGCGACTGCGGGAAACAGGGCGTGGTAGGTGATGCCGTTATGTTCCAGTGTATCCACCAGTTCCAGCTCAAATTCATTGCCGTCCTCGTCGGTCACGGTGATGAAATCAGGGCCGAATTCTTCGCTCATAGGGGAGATCCCTCCTGCTTATGTACTGACCATATTGTACCCTGTGTGCGGAAAAAATGCAAGTAGGGAGCGAGGTAAATTTTTACCGGCCGTTGCGCAAAAGAAATCCTGGGATAGACAAATGGGGATAATATGGTATAATATATACTGATTTTTTGCCGTCATGCTTCTGTTTAAAGGGTGCATCGCCAAAGAAATGCGCCGGCAGAGGCGGCAGGGCAAAAGGGGCGCTGGCCGCGGGAGCGGAGCGCCGGACATGCGAAACAACTGCGCCAAAGCGCATGGCAGCCTGGCACTTGTTCCGGTGCTCAGGGCGGGCCGGTGCGCTGCGCGCCTGCCAGTTCGGAGGTATTTGCTGTGTCTGAACAAAATTATTCTTCCCATTCCAGACGAGAAGGTGCTCGTTCCAGCCAGAACGGGGACCAGCCTGCGCGCCGCCGTAAAAAGAGCAAAAAGAAAAAGGGCGGCGTGATGCGGATCATCGGCACGCTGTTGCTGATTTTCCTGACCACCAGCGCTTTCCTGGCCTGCTTTGCGGCAGTGTATATTGTCAACGTGATTCTCCCTCAGGCCAACATGGATCTCTCCAGCTTCAATGTGGACGAGAACAGTGTGATGTACTATCAGGACAAGAGTACCGGAGAGTATAAAGAACTGCGCCAGGTACTCAGCGTCACCAACTCCCAGTGGGTGGACTATGAGGATATGCCCCAGTACCTCAAGGACGCCGCCGTGGCCATCGAGGACCGCCGGTTCTGGAAGCACAACGGCGTGGACTGGTGGCGTACCACCCAGGCGGTGGTGAGCATGTTTACCGGCGGCGATATCCAGGGCGGCTCCACCATCACCCAGCAGCTCATTAAAAACCTGACCGATTATAATGAGACCACCGTCAAGCGAAAGGTCACCGAGATCTTCCGCGCCCTGTATGTAGACTCCCACTATGAAAAAGAGGATATTCTGGAGCTATACCTCAACGTGATCCCTCTGGGCAGCGGCTGTGAGGGCGTGGGCGCAGCGGCCGAAAAGTACTTCGGCAAGTCGGTGTCCGATCTGACCCTGGCCGAGTGTGCCAGCCTCATCGGCATCACCAACAACCCCTCCAAGTATGGTCCTTATTCCACCGCCCAGGTGGAAAACAGCAATGGCGAGATGTGGAGTGCGGTGCAGTGGAACAAGTACCGCCAGGAGGTCATTCTGGGCCAGATGCTGGAACAGGGCAAGATCTCTCAGGAGGAGTACGACGAGGCGGTGGCCCAGGAGCTGGTCTTTGTGGGCAGCAATTCCGAGTCCGGCCAGAGCACCTCGGATATCTACTCCTGGTATGAGGAGCAGGTCATCACCGATGTGATGAACGACCTGAAGGAGGAGTACGGCTACTCCAGCCAGTATGTCAGCCAGATGCTCTCCAACGGCGGCCTGCGCATCTACACCTGTGTGGACCCCCAGGTCCAGGCGGCGGCGGAGGCCATCTACTATGACCGCTCCAACCTGAACTACACCTCTTCCAAAACAGGTCAGCAGCTCCAGTCGGCCATTACCATCATTGATAACTCCACTGGCGACATTGCCGGTCTGGTGGGCCGTATCGGAGAAAAGACCATCAACCGCGGCACCAACCTGGCCACCGGCGCTCTGCGCCAGCCCGGTTCTTCCATCAAACCTTTGACCGCTTATGCTCCCGCCATGGAGATGGGACTGCTCAGCCCCATTTCGGTGCTGCCCGACTACCCCTATCAGGTGCTGGACGGCAAAGCCTGGCCGGTGAACGTAGACGGACGCTACCGTGGCCAGGTGACCGTAACCGAGGCGCTGCAGTGGTCCTACAACACCGTGGCCGTGCGGACCATAGCGATGGTCACCCCGGCCAAGTCCTATGAATTTGCCACCCAGCACTTCCATCTGAACCTGGAGAGCGGCCGGATGGTCAATGGACAGATGCAAAGCGACATTAACCTGGCTCCTCTGGCCATGGGCGGTCTGACCGACGGCGTCACCACCCGGCAGATGGCCAACGCCTTTGCCGTGTTCCCCGAGAACGGCATCTACCGGGAGGCCCGCACCTACACCAAGGTGGAGGACAGCGACGGCAATGTGATCCTGGACAACAGCCGGGAGGACGAGACTGCCATCAAGGAGTCCACAGCCTATTATATGAACACCATGCTGCAGAATGTGGTGCAGAACGGCGGCGGTACCGAGGCCCGTATCAGCGGCATGTCCGTTGCCGGTAAGACGGGTACCACCGACAGTAAGTTTGACCGTTGGTTCGTAGGTTACACCCCCTACTACACCGCTGCGGTGTGGGTGGGCTATGAGTACAACGAGCGTGTGCCCGCTTCGGGCAACCCGGCGGCCCAGCTGTGGAAAAAGGTCATGTCTCCCATCCATGACGGGCTGGAAAACACCGGATTCAGCAAGCCCAGCGGCCTGGTGCAGGTCTCTTATTGTAAGGACTGCGGCGGCCTGGCCACCGCTGCCTGTCAGGCCGATCCCCGGGGATCCCGGGTGGCCACAGGCTATGTGATGCCTGAGGACGCGCCTTCCACGTCGTGTTCCTGCCACTCTCTGGAGGAGGGTTCCAACTCTCTGGTCCGGGTCTGCGTGGATGATCCGGTGCTGGATGAGAACGGAGAGTTTACCGGCAGCTACCATCTGGCCGGTCCCTACTGTCCCGAGATCAGCATCCGCACCTATGCCTACCTCAACCTGGATCGGGAGAGCGTGGGCGGCGCCTGGGCGGAAGACAGCCAGTATTTCTACTCCAACTTGCCTAACGTAGGCGTGTGTACCGTCCACACCGGCGAGGCAGTGGTGCCTCCGGAAGGAGGAGAAACCACCGATCCCGATGATCCTTCCAACCCTGAGAACCCGGAGAACCCCGACGGCGGGGAGGAACCGACCGATCCGGAGGGCGGCTCTCAGGAGGGCGGCGGAGGAGAAACCAGCCAGCCGGAGAACGTAACCAACTCCGTAAGATAGTGATCACCACCGAGGAGAGGGCCGCCGCAGGCGGCCCTTCTCTTTGCGTCAGTGCATGGCCACCCGAAAAATTGTGGAAAATGACGAATAACAGCAGGGTGGACCGGTGAAAAATTGACCGGTTGATTGACCGCCTGCCCATTGCATCCCGGACTTTGGTGTGCTAAAATAGACCACATCGCAAGTACAAATGACCATGACACACGGACAACGGGACGGAGGAACAGAAGGTGAATCAATCCGAGGGCTATTTTATCGTTCAGGCGTCTTCCATGCCGGAGATCTTCCGCAAGGTGGCTCAGGCCAAGCGGCTGCTGGAGACCGGGGAGGAGACCACAGTGAACGGCGCGGCGCATGCCGTAGGCATCAGCCGCAGCGCCTTTTACAAATACAAAGACGCGGTACGGCCATTTCAGGATATGCTCCATGGACGGATCGTCACGTTCCAGACCATGCTGCGGGATGAGCCGGGGGTACTCTCAGGACTGCTCAACGTACTGGCCGGCACAGGGATGAATATTCTGACCATCAATCAGAATATCCCCGTCAACGGCTGTGCTGTGGTGACCATTACGGCTGAGACCTCTCAGATGCACCTGAGCCTGGAGGATATGCTCCAGGCCGCCGCGGACAGCACCGGCGTGATCCGCTGTGAGGTTCTGGCCGGTTAAGAAAGAAACTCTGTGTTTTTTATGAGGTGAGTTGGAATGACAAAGGTAGCGATTCTAGGCTTCGGCACCGTCGGTTCCGGCGTGGCCGAGGTGCTCAGTAAGAACAGCCAGGGCATTGCCCGGCGCTCCGGCGGCGAGATCCAGGTCAAATACATCCTGGACGTGCGGGATTTCCCCGACAGCCCCTTTAAGGACTGCTTCGTGAAGGACTTTTCCATCATTGAGAACGACCCCGAGGTGGAAGTGGTGGTGGAGACCATCGGCGGAGCCAAGGTGGCTCTGGAGTTCACCACCCGCGCCCTGAAGGCGGGCAAGAGCGTGGTCTCCTCCAACAAGGAGCTGGTGGCCACCCACGGCTACGAGCTGCTGCAGCTGGCCAAGGCCAACGGAGTCAGCTATCTCTTTGAGGCCAGCGTGGGCGGTGGTATCCCCATCCTGCGCCCCCTGACCAACTGCCTGTCTGCCAACGAGGTGGAGCAGATCACCGGCATCCTCAATGGCACCACCAACTATATCCTCACCCGCATGATCAAGGCGGGTCTCACCTTTGAGCAGGCACTCAAGGAGGCCCAGGACAACGGCTATGCCGAGAAGGACCCCACCGCCGACGTGGACGGTCACGACGCCTGCCGCAAGATCTGCATCCTGTCCGCTCTGGCCTGCGGCCAGCACGTCTACCCCCAGCAGGTGCCCACCCAGGGCATCCGGGAGGTGACCCTGGCTGACGTGGCTTACGCTGATTCCTGCGGCTATAAGATCAAGCTTCTGGGCCGCTGCCTGCGGGAGCCTGAGGGCAAGGTGTGTGCCTTTGTGGCCCCCCACCTGGTCTCCTGTGAGAATCCTCTGGCCGGCGTGGAGGACGTGTTCAACGCCATCGCCGTCACCGGCAACGCCGTGGGCGACGTGATGTTCTACGGCCGCGGCGCCGGCAAGCTGCCCACCGCCTCCGCTGTGGTGGCCGACGTCATCGACATTGCCCGGGACCCCAAGCGGGACCGCGGCAACCAGTGGGGTCCCGGCAGCGAGGACCTGGTGGTCTCCAGCGATTCGCTGACCTCCCGGTGGTATGTCCGGGCCAACCTCTCCATGGACCAGGCCCGTCTGGCCTGCGGAGAGATCCTGCCTCTGGCCCGCAGCGGCGCCCCCGCTCAGGAGGCCGCATTCCTCACCCAGCCCATGACCTATCCTCAGCTCATGGATCGTCTGGCGGGGGTGGAGACCTGCTCGGTGTTCCGCGTACTGTAAGCGTGCGCATAGAATACAGGGCAGTCCTGTGATTTCATCAACCTTGGAGGGATAGAATATATGGCACTGATTGTACAAAAATTTGGCGGCAGCTCCGTCGCCAACGCGGACCGGGTGCGCAACGTCGCCCGGATCATCACCGAGACCTACCGCAAGGGCCACAGCGTAGTGGTGGTGCTCTCTGCCCAGGGCGACACCACCGACGATCTTATCGAGAAGGCCCAGGAGATCAACCGTCACCCGTCCAAGCGGGAGATGGATATGCTCCTGTCCTCCGGCGAGCAGATCTCCATCGCTTTGTGCGCCATGGCCATCGAGGCCATGGGCTACCAGGTCATCTCTCTCACCGGCTGGCAGGCCGGTGTGAACACCGACTCGGCTTACAGCAGCGCCCGGATCAAGCGCATCCAGACCGAGCGCATCCAGAATGAGCTGGACAAGAAGAAGATCGTTCTGGTGGCTGGATTCCAGGGCATCAACAAGTACGGCGACATCACCACTCTGGGCCGCGGCGGCTCTGATACCTCCGCTGTGGCGCTGGCTGCCGCCCTCCATGCCGACCTGTGCCAGATCTACACCGACGTGGACGGCGTGTACACCGCCGATCCCCGCCTGGTCAAGGGCGCCAAGAAGCTGGAGGAGATCACCTTTGATGAGATGCTGGAGCTGGCCAGCCTGGGCGCCCAGGTGCTTCACAACCGCTCTGTGGAGATGGCCAAGCGCTATAACGTCAATCTGGAGGTTCTCTCCAGTCTCACGGGAAATCCCGGTACAAAAGTCAAGGAGGTTGTCAAAACCATGGAAAAGACTCACGTCAGCGGCGTTGCGAAGGATAAGAATGTGGCCCGCCTGGCCCTCATCGGCCTGGCTGACGAGCCTGGCATCGCCTTTAAGATCTTCTCTCTGCTGGCTAAGAAGAACATCAACGTAGACATCATTCTCCAGTCCATCGGCCGGGATGAGAGCAAGGACATCAGCTTCACCGTGGCCCGCGGCGACAGCGAGGAGGCCCAGAAGATCCTGGAGGAGAACAAGGATTACATCGGCTTTAAGGCCATTGAAGTCAACAACCAGGTGGCTAAGGTGTCCATCGTGGGCGCCGGCATGGTGAACAACGCCGGCGTGGCCTGCAAGATGTTTGAGGCCCTCTCCTCTGCCGGAGTCAACATTAACATGATCTCCACCAGCGAGATCAAGGTCTCCGTCCTGGTGGATGAGCGGGAGGCTGACCGGGCTGTTCAGGCCATCCACGACCGCTTCTTCAACGAGTTCGGAAGCGCCAACTGATCCAAAAACAGGTCTATATTGAATTTTCGGGATGGGAAACTGTGGAAGTGCATAGTTTCCCATCCTGTTTTCAAGAAAAATGGGGCGGATTCTTTAAAAAATCAATTTTTTTGCCGAAAGTGCGGAATCCAAGCGTTTTTTCCTTTTTTTGTGTTGCAAAAAATAAGGACTTCTGGTAAAATAATAAATCGACTGGATAACTAACGTGCATTATGGAAAGCAAGGCAACTTGCTTTCTTTGGATTAAGGGCACTTTGCCCTGTTAGGCAAGGAGAATCAAAACACATGGATAGAAATGAGAGAGAGGCCCGCCGCCACCAGGAGGACCGAGCTCTGAATAAGGCTCTGATCTGGGTGGGCGTGGCCATCGTTCTGGAATTTTTGCTGGTACTGGTAAATCGTTACTACATTAACTACAATACGAGTACTGAGTCCATCAATCGGGTTTTGGCGATTCAGGCCGCACTGGTCGGTCTGCGGTGGGCCAGCCTGGCTGCTTTGGTTGTCTGTGTGGTTTGGATGCTGGTTCAGCTGTCCAAGAACGGAAATGCGGTGCTGCCCGGTGTGCTGGCCATTGCGGCCGGCGGGCTGCTGCTGTGCAGCCATGTGATCCTGAACTTCCGGGACGCCGGTCTGCGGATGATGTTCTGGATGGTTCCTGCCTGGGCTGCTCTGGCTCTGGTGTATTATCTCTATCAGCGTGAATTCTTCTTCTCCGCGGTGATCAGCGGTCTGGGACTGCTGGGCCTGTGGTTTGTGCGCCACGCCAGCCCTCTGGGCCTGTACACCATCCTGGTGGTGGTCGTGCTGGTGCTGCTGACTCTGGGTCTGTTTTTGCTCAAGAAGAAGGACGGCCTGTTCCAGCTGGGTAAGGGCAAAGCCCGTCTGCTCCCCGCTGAGGCCAACTACTCCCTGATTTTCCTCAGCTTTGTGGTCAGCCTGGTGGTGATCGCGCTGGCCGCCTTTGTGGGCGGTTCTATGGCTTACTACCTGCTGTACGCCATGGTGGCCTGGCTGTTTGCTCTGCTGGTGTATTACACCGTCAAGATGATTTAAAATGAAAAAAGCTGTCCCCCCAACGGGGGACAGCTTTTTTGCGCTCTTTTTTACCCTTCCAGGGCGCGGATGCGGGGGACCACAGTCTTGCGGTAGAGGGGGATGGCGATGGCCAGGGTGAGCAGCTCAGCGAGAAGGAAGCACAGCCACACCAGTTCCGGCTTCACACGGATCAGAAGCAGGGCGATGGGGAGCAGGAAAATGATCTGGCGCAGCAGGGAGACCAGCAGCGAGCAGCTGCTGCGGTCCAGGGACTGGAAAGCGGCGGAGAGAACAATGCTCACGGAGGCCACGGCGAAAGCCAGGGCGGTCATCCGCAGGGCGGGTACGCCCATAATAATGGCCTCCTCCGGCGCCTGAAAGCACCAGCGCAGCAGAGGGGAAGCGGCCAGCGAAAGGATTGCCGTACCGGCCAGACCGGTGCACACCCCCAGCTGGAGGCCAAACCGGATGGATTGGGAGATGCGGGGGGCGTTTTTCGCGCCGTAGTTGTAGCTGATGATGGGGATGAGGCCGCTGTTCACGCCAAAGATGGGCATGAATACAAAGGACTGGATCTTGAAATAGACCCCCAGGACGAATACCCCGGTCTCCGACCACAGGTTCATGATCTGATTGAGTCCCAGAGTCATAAAGCTGGAGGGAGACTGCATGACGATGGCTGGGGCGGCAATGCGGAGGATCTCACCGGTAAGCGGGGAAGAGAAGTGGAAACGGCGGGGAGAGATGGGAAAGCTGTGGCGAAGGCACCACAGAAGAAAAAAGCCGATGCAGGCGCCGGAAATCTGTCCGATCACGGTGGCCACCGCGGCGCCTACCACACCCATATCAAAGATAAAGATGAAGATGGGGTCCAGCACGATGTTCAGCAGCGCGCCCGAGCCCTGAACGATCATAAATCCAGCGGGGTGGCCGGTGGACTGGAGAATACGTTCACAGAGAAACTGCATGCAAAGGCCGATGGACAGTCCGCAGCAGATGGTGAGATAGGCAATGCCCGACTGAACCACCACCGGATTGTCCGAGCAGCTTTGGAAGAAGGGAGTACAGCCTACCAGGGCAAAGATAAGAGCCAGCAGCCAGACCGCGCCGTAGAGCAAAAAGCCGTGGCAGGCCGCATTTACTGCATCCTCCAGGCGGCCTTCTCCCAGGCGCTTGGCCAGAATGGCGTTGAATCCCACTCCCAGGCCGGCGCAGAAGGCTACGATCATCAGCTGCACCGGATAGGCGTAGGACAGAGCCAGAAAGTCCAGATCGCTGACCTGAGCCACATAGATGCTGTCCACCAGGTTGTAGATGGCACCCATGAGCATGGAGAGCATGATGGGCGAGGACATGGTAAGCACCAGCTTCCGCACCGGCATGGTGCCCAGGATGTTGTTGTGTTGTTCCATGAGATCTCGTTCCTTTCTTTTGAATAAAAAAACACGAGCTCCCCCCTGGGAGCCCGTGTTACCAACTGAAATATCCATCCGTGGGGATCGACGGGCCCGTGGGCACGGATGGCGCTGTCTTGTGCCTCAGTATATCAGAATACCCCTGGACCGTCAAGGGCGTGAGAGGGCTTCTCAGGGCCGAAGAGAGGCAAAAAAACGGCAGACCGCTTGCGGTCTGCCGTTTTGAAGCTGAAATACAAATCAAGCGTGGGCGCCGGCGTGGGTAAGGGTGCGGCTGCCCTCCTGGGCGGCGGCACGGGGCGCGGCGCTCTCCTGGTGGGAGAGGCCCTTGGCGTTGGCCAGCATGAGCTTGATACGGTTTTCCTGGTTGATCTTGGTTGCGCTGGGATCGTAGTCGATGGCCACGATGTTGCTGGTGGGGTAGTCGTCCTTCAGCTTACGGATCATGCCCTTGCCCACGATGTGGTTGGGCAGGCAGCCGAAGGGCTGGGTGCAGACGATGTTGTTGGTGCCGGAGTGGATGAGCTCCAGCATCTCGGCGGTGAGCAGCCAGCCCTCGCCCATCTTGTTGCCGTCGCCCAGGTAGCCGTGGACCAGCTTGTGCAGATCCTGGAAGGTGCCGGGGGCGCGGAAGCGGTGGGAGTTCTCCAGAGCCTGGATCATATCCTTCTGGCAGCCCTC
>PPYE01294855.1_pt1 | contig 11842 bp, 8 predicted proteins | sample 1559881 | NCBI WGS metagenome assembly PPYE01 (sample SAMN08240022, study PRJNA423297) | Human gut metagenome, whole genome shotgun sequencing project.
AACGCAGATGCCGTGCCGCAGCTGCCGGAGCGGTGCTTAAGCCGCAAGGCGGGAATTGTGCGGTGTTGCCTTAGGTTTTACCAGGTTTTCACCAAGAAGCACTTGTTCTGCCCGGCGAATTGGGATATAATAAAAGGGTTACAAACAGCTTTACCTGCCATGGAGGGCAATGAATGATGAAACTGGCAAAACGTGCAGCTGCACTTGTGCTGGCAGCGGTTCTGGCGCTCAGCCTGACCGCCTGCAGCCCCAAGGAAGTAGCAAGCAATCTGATTTTGAAAACGGCAGACCTGCTGGGCCTGCGTGAAGAAGGCTCCGATGACGATGAGGCGGACGAAATTGTGGCGCAGCCCGGCGGTGAGGTGAACTTCCCGGATGGACTGCAGGATACCTCGGTCCACTGGAACCAACAGGTACAGGATGGGACGCTGTATGTTGCGTTTAACAGCATCCAGAACCGCAACACCGAGTATTTTGTGGCGGGTTCCGATACCGTGCAGGTAACGGGCTATGGCACCACCGAATCCACCGGTATTCTGGAGTTCAAGGTGGCGCTGTGGGAACTTTCGGAGGATAAGGCAACCACTTCCTATGTGGCGGGCACCACGGTGTATTTCCCGACCGGCGGGGAGTGCAGTACCTATACCATCTCCGGCTTGACCCCCGGCAGGCTGTACAAGGCTAATGTCAGCTATGACTCTGGTATGTTCTACATTACCGGCGGCGTGAAAATTGAGGGCATTGGCAGCGACGACCTGGTTGCCCCGGATGCAGAATAACCAAAAATGAAGCGTGCCCCGGCGCAGCGGTCAACGCAGACCGACGCCGGGGCATTTTGCGGATATGACTGAAACAAAAAAGGAATCAAGAGATGAACTTTGATAAAAAACAACTGCGCAACACCATGCTGCTTCTGCTGGGGGCGCTGATCTGGGGCACAGCCTTTGTGGCGCAAAGTGTGGGCAGCGGCTATGTGGGGCCGTATACCTTTTTGGCGGCCCGCAGCTGGCTGGCCTGCGCATTTTTGATCGTGCTGGTTTTGCTGCGCCGCGGCAAGGCCCGCAAAGCGGATCCCGGTGTTCCGTTCTGGATCAACGGCCGGATGCTGCTGCGGGGCGGTGTGTTCTGCGGCATTGCGCTGTTTGCGGCTTCGGCGGCACAGCAGGTCGGCATTGGCACCACCAGCACGGCCAAGGCGGGCTTTTTGACGGCGCTGTATGTGGTGCTGGTACCGCTGCTGGGGGTGTTCTTTGGGCGGCGGCCGGGGGTCAAACTGGGAATCTGCGCCTGCATCAGCCTGGCGGGGCTTTACCTGCTGTGCCTGGCGGGGCACGATACCCTGACCCTGACCGGCGGCGAATGGATGCTGCTGCTCTGCTCGCTGCTGTTTGCGTTCCAGATTATGCTGGTGGATCATTACAGCCCCAGGCTGGACGGTGTGCAGCTGAGCTTTGCGGAATTTTTTGCAACGGCGGTCCTTTCCACTATTTTTATGTTTGTGTTTGAAACGCCGACCTTTGCCCAGATCCAGGGGGCGGCGGTATCTATTGCTTACTGCGGCATTTTGTCCAGCGGTGTGGCTTACACGCTGCAAATTGTGGGCCAGAAAGAACTTGACCCCACCATTGCCAGCATGGCCATGTGCATGGAAAGCGTGTTCAGCGCCCTGGCCGGCTGGCTGATTTTGGGCCAGACCCTTTCCGGCGTAGAACTGGCAGGGTGCGCTTTGATGTTTGCGGCAATTATTGGGGCGCAGATACCGGAGAAAGTTAGGAGTTAGGAGTTAGCAAAACGCGCACAGCGCCGATAAATATCGGGCGCTGTGCGCGTTTTTTGTATGATGACGAGGAAGAAAATGTATGGAAGGGGAAGAAAGGTAAAATTTTGCCGCGAACAGAAAAAGAGATTTGTAGGGGACAATGCTTGGGCCGTAACGTGGGCAGGTGGTACAATTTTATGATGTCTCTCTGCGGCGGGATGAGGGCATCCCGCCCTACAGATATGATTTATGGTACACTCTGTAATAAAGATGGCGGGCGCACAATATGCGCCCCCTATGGCCTCTATAAACGAAAAAGTTAATACATAGAATGCAGAACTCTGCGGTCCACCGAAATTATTCTTTATTCTTTTTTCATTCAAACAAAAACGCGCCCTCCCTTGCGGGAAGGCGCATTTGATTTAATCGTGCCGGATGGCCTCCAGGGCGCTGATGCGAACGGCGCGGCTGGCGGGAACGATGCCGGAAAGCAGGCCCACCACCACGGCAAAGCCGATGGCAGCCAGCACCAGCCAGATAGGAATGATGGACATGACGGTTCCGCTGCCGGAATCAGACATGTACATTCCACCGCCGTAATACATCGAATCGCTGCTGCCCATCAGGGAGCTGAGGTCGATGGTGGCGTTGATGCCCAGCTTCATCAGCAGGGTGTTCAGGCCGTATACGATCATCGTCATGTTGTTCATGCCAAAGCTGATGATGTAGCTTAAAATCGTACCGGCTACGCCGCCGATAAAGCCGATCATACCACTTTCAATCAGGAACATCCGCCGGATGTTGCCAATCTCGCAGCCCAGAACTTTCATCACGCCGATCTCACGGGTGCGCTCGTAAATGGCCATCGTCATGGTGTTGGCGATGTTCAGCGCGGCAACAAACAGGCTGATGGCCGCCAGACCCGCCAGGCGCAGCTGGCGCTGTGCGGTCTGCTGCTGCATCTGCTTGCGGTAATCCACCATGGAGCTGATCTGGTAGCCTTCCTCTTTTAAGGTATCGCAGATCTTATCCACATTCTTGATGTCATCGACCTTAATGTACACTTCGTTATAGGTCACTTTTTTGGGGTTAAAATTCGTTTTGGCCAGCTTGCTGTAGGCTTCGCTCAGCATCAGAAGGTCGTTCAGGCGGAAAGTAATGCCGTATTGCAGCATGTAATCCTCGGATTCTTCCGAGACAACGCCAACGATTTTGAGCTTGTAGCTCTGGGTCTTGGGGCTCTCGGTGTCACCATTGGTCAGGGTCAGGGTAAAGGTATCCTTGGTAGCATCCACAAAGGGCGGCAGCTGGTTGCCGTTGGCATCGGTTTCGCCGCTCCAGCGCTGGCGTTTGGAGCTGTTTTGGCTGCGGCGGGTATCCTCAAACTGATACAAAAACTCCTTGCCCACCACAACGGGGATCACATCCTTGCCGTAATTCACGCCGCTTTTGGGCCAGTCGCCGCTTTCCAGCTTGTTGTCCAGCAGGGGCATGGTGTCCGGGTCCAGGCCGAGAACGCTCCATACAGAACTGGCGCGGTAGCGGTTGTTTTTGCCTGCTTCTACATACAGGTTTAGGCCCGGCTGGTAATAGGGGGTGACAGCCGTAACGTGGTCGATCTTGCGGAACCGCTGGACGGCTTCGTTATCCAGCTTGACCTCCTGCCCATTGATGTTCTGGCTGCCGTAGTTGTATACCTCAATCTTGGTCAGGCCGCCCATATTTTTGAGCATTTCGTCGTTGTTATGGCTTTCCGCAATGCCCATGGAGATCATAACGATAACCGCACAGATGCCCACAACGACGCCCACAACGGTCAGTGCCGTGCGGCCCTTGCGGCGGGACAGGTTGGTGACAGCCAGCCCGATCTGGTCAGATATCTTCATCGTTGCCTTCCTCCAGCTTGGCAAGTGCGGCGGCCTTCTTCTTTTTGCGTACCACCACAACGATCACAACTACCACCACGATTACAGCAGCGCCGATTGCCAGATAGGCCCACAGGGGCAGGCCGGTCTGCTGGGGCTGCATGTCATCCATGTTAGAGTCCATATCGCCAGAATTGCCGTAGTCCATGGCCGGCTGAACAGAGAAGGAAAAATCTTTGCTGACGGTTTTCAGGGTGCCGTTGGCGTCCTCATAGGTCAGGGTGATGGTACCGTTGCAGGTGCCTTCCTGGGTGGGGGTCATGTCAAAATCCACGCTGTTGGAGGAACCGGCGTTCAGGTTGCCGATGTACTGCACAGTGGTGTCGGCGCCCAGGTTATCGCCGGAAAGGGTGGCTTCCAGGTTGGAAAGGGCGTCGCGGCCCTTGTTGACAAAGTTCAGGGTAACGGAAGCGGAATCGCCCAGCGTAATGCTGTCGCTGAGTTCCAGCTGGCCCAACTCAAAGCGGTCCGGCTGAGATACCGGAACCGAGATGGTGGTGGACATACCGGTAACGGCCTTGTTGGTGTCCGCGCCGGTACCCACACTGTTCACGGTGATGTTGGCCACGCCGCCGGTAAAGCCGGCGCTGGGGGTCAGACTGAAGCTGACATCACGGGTGGACTTGGGGGCCATGGTGCCCAGATAGTTGCTCAGGCTGCCGCTGGTCATGGTGATGCCGTCCGGCAGGGTCAGCGAGATGACCACATCGTTCAGGTTCTCCTGGCCGCCGGTGGCGTACAGGGTCAGGGTCAGGGTAAAGGGCGTCCCGGCCACAACCGCTTCATTGCCGTAGCTGGAAGCGCGGATCATCAGGTTGGGGGTATCGGGGTCTTCGTCCACACACTGGCCCAGGGTAACGCTGAGCTGCTGCATCGCCATAGTGGAATTCAGGTAACTCAGGTTGATGGGCACGCTGTTGCCGCCGCCATTGTAGATCACATCGCGGAACAGCAGTACATAGCTGTAGTAACCGGCACCGTTGGCGTCGGTTTCCTCGTACAGCTGGCCAACTTCGGCGTTGCCGGTAAAGGTGAACACGGAGGAGTTGATGCGGGCAGAGATCTGGTCCGCGGGAATGAAGTTGTTGTAAGCACCGTAATCCGCCACGCGCAGAATCAGGTTAAACCGGCTGTCTCGGTCAATGGTGGTGATCTCGCCGCCTGCGGCATCGGTCACGGTCTGAGCAATGATGTAGGCCGAGCCGCTGTTGTTGGGGGCACTCTGGCCGTTGTCCGTCGGGGCGGGGGTCACGGTAGGCTCGGCGGTTGCTGTCGGTACAGGGGTAGAGGTTACGTCTTCGGCAAGGGCGGGCATGGCAGCCACGCTGCCGAAGAGCATGACGGCCGCCAGCAGGGCGGCAAAACGGGAAGCTTTTTTCACTCCGGGGTCCTCCTTAAATTGATTCCATCTTTTTCTATGGGCAACACCGCACAATTCCCGCCTTACGGCTTAAGCACCGCTCCGACGGCTGCGGCACGGCATCTGCGTTGCCAAAATGCCTTGTGGCGGGATCCTGCACCACATCGGACTGCACCTTGCCGTCCAGAATGGTAATAATGCGGTCTGCACAGGAGGCCAGCTCCGGTTCATGGGTGACCATGACAAAGGTGGTGCCCATCTGCTTGGATATTTGCAGCATGCGGTAGAGCACCTGTTTGGATGTGATAGAGTCCAGGTTGCCGGTGGGTTCGTCCGCAAAGATCACGCGCGGCTTGCTGACAAAGGCGCGGGCGATGCCCACGCGCTGCTGCTGGCCGCCGCTCATCTCGGTGGGCATGTGTTCGGCACGGCCGCCAAGGCCCATGTTTTTTAACTCTTTGCGGGCCATGGCAAGGCGCTGGGAGCGGGAAATGCCTTTGAACATCAGCGGCAGAGCAACGTTTTCGGCCGCCGTCATGGTGGGCAGCAGGTTGTAGCTCTGAAAAATAAAGCCCAGGTGTGCCTGGCGGAACTTGGCCAGCTCATCTTCGGTCATAGCGCTGATCTCGTGCGAACCGATGAATACCTTGCCGCGGGTCGGTTTTTCCAGCCCGGCCAGCTGATTCAGCAGGGTGCTTTTGCCACTGCCGGACTGGCCCACGATGCAGCAGAATTCCCCATTTTCAATGGAGATAGAAACATCGTTCAGGGCAATGACCCGTTCTTTGCCCACGGCATACACCTTGCGCAGGTTGACGGTATGGATAATGGGTGCCATTTCAGCCCTCCCTTTTTGACAAAATCCTATACCTCTATACTATATCACATTTTACCCCCGGCGGAAAGGGGGCGGAGTTGTAAAATTGCGGTGGGGCGAAGGAAGTAGTTAGGAGGGAGGAGGCAGGAGTTAATTAGGAATTAGAAATTAGGAATTGGGGCGGGGAAAGGTGGTGGGTAGGGCGGCCAGCCCTCTGCCCGCCGGAAAGGGGGGCTGCAAAGGTTCGGTAGGGCGGGGTCACCTGACCCCGCCGGTGCGTGGGGAATGGAGCAAAATAAATTTGTGATGAATCATGAAAATATATGTAGGGGACGGCGTCCTCGACGTCCCGGTATTGCCTTAAAATTATCATAAAAAATGCCGCGGCCCGGTGGGGCGGCGGCAAATAGGGACGGATTATAGATATTCTTCAAAAAATTCTGCGGTGGCGGATTCGATGCGGCGGCGGACGGAGAAATCGTCGATTTTTTTGCCGGATGCGGCGGTGAAATTGTGAGTGGCATCCTCATACTGGCCGGTCAGGTCCACCAGAGGGCCGCTGTGTTCGGCGGCAGCCTGGCGGGTCAGGTCAATGGTGGTCTGGCTCAGCAATTCGGCATCCCCGGCGGTATAAGCCAGCAGCAGAGGGCCGTTGTAGGTGCGCAGGCTGGCGGTGGGGTCCTGGTCGGCAACCTGCTGCACAAAATCGGCGCTGATCGTTACGCCCCACTTGGGCAGGTCCAGCACGCCGTTCTGTATGGCACCGTCATAAATAGCCTGGCGGCCCTCGGCGCTGTGGTCCAGAAATTCCAGCCCGTCCAGCCCTGTGTTATCCGCCGGTGCCCACAGGGCGGCGGCTTTGATGGAATCTTTCAGGTAGACGCTGACGGCGCGGCCGCCCATGCTGTGGCCCAGCAGGCCGATGCGCTCCGGGTCGGCACCCACAGTGTCGGTCAGGTAGGTGATGGCAGAGGTGATATCATCCCGCATGTTGGCGGGGGTGTAAGCGGTGAACGGCTCCTCGCTTTCGCCGCTGCCCGCAAAGTCAATGGCGATGCTGGCAATGCCGTGCTGGGCCAGCGTTTTGGCCAGCGGCTTGGCGTGGCCGTCCAGCTGGCGGTTGCCGGTAAAGCCGTGGCAGATCACCACGGCAGGCATGTTTTCGGCATTGGCAGGGGTGGTCAGCGTGGCATGGATGCTGCCGCGCTCGCCGGGGATGGTAAGCTGCTGCACCTGAACGGATGCCCCACAGCCGGAAAACAGCACCACCGCCGCGCAGACGGCTGCGGCCAGTAGCACCGCAAAAAAGGAACGCAGATGTTTCATGCAGATTCCCCCTTTCTTAGGGTGTAGCTGAAAAGGCGAAAAATTCGTCGACTTCTTTGCTTTCAGATACATCTTGGGGGTGAGTATACCACACTGCCCCGGCAATAACAACCGCCGCGACGTAAACAAATCGTGAACAAACCATCAATTTACACTGGTAAAAAATTGGTTACGACCGCCTACGGGGCGGAGGTTTACTGCCCCGGTTCCCACATGGCAACGGGGGTCATGATGGTGGGATCACTGGCGGGGGCAAGGTACTGCTGGTAGGTCTGGAACCAGTTGTCCGAAAGATCATCATACACCCAGGAAAGCAGCAACAACTGGCCCACAGGGGATTCGGCGGCAATATAGGTGCTTTCACCTGCCTGCCAGCTGGTGTGGAACACGCTGCCGGCGGCAAAGTTCAGCAGCAGGCTTTCGCCGCCCTGACCGCTGTTGGAACGAAACAGCATCATGGTGCCCCATTTTTGGGAGTAGAGGTTGGCAACCGTGGAAGAATCCAACAGATAACCGTAAGGATAATCGGAACGGTCGATCCCAAAAAGGGATTCCAGCGCGGTCTGCTCCCCGTTGCGCAGGTTGAGCCGGATGGCGTTGAACTGGGTATCATCCGGATTCTCCCAAAGGATGGTATCCAGATAGAGAGAATCCCCATACAGCGCGGCATGGGTGAAAGAACCGGAATTTTCGTTCAGGCTGTATAACCGCCGGCTTTGGGCGGTGACGGGGTCGTACAGCACAACGTCATAACTGGTGTTCTGGAACCGGGAAGAATAACTGCCGGCCAGGCTGTAATCGGACATTTTATCGGAAGTGAACGGTTCGGCGCAGCGCTCCCGGAACAGCACAAGCTGGTTGTTCCAGACACCGCAGAGGTGGTCGGTATCCGGGATGGGCATGGTTTCGTACTGGCCGGTGGTGCGCTCCATGCGGAACCAGCGGGTGGGCTCTTCGCCCTGCTGGCTCCGCATGATGCCGTATAAATAGGTGGAATCGCAGCCGCCGATATACACGGTGTCATGATCCAGCCGGACAAGCTCGGTGCGGGTGGTGCCGTCCAGCATTTCAATGCGGCCCTGGCCAAAGGCGTTCTGCATCCGGCGGCGGGCGGCGGTAACATCCTCCTGGGTGTAAGGCTCCAGCTCCTGGGTATAAAGGGCCAGCGGAACCCCGGCATCTGCCGCGCGCGCCCAGCGCATGATCTCATCGTCCGACATGGCGTTGATATCCGCGCCGGAAGCGCCCTTTGCCGTTGTGGGCGAATAGGTGCCGTAAACAAGGTAAACGCAATCCCCGGCGGGAACCAGAGAATACATCTGGTCCGTGATGCGGGCAGGGCAGCTGCTGGTGGTATGGGTGCAGCCGGGCACATCACAGAACACGGTCTGCACGCCGGTGCTCAGGTTAGTGCGAAGGATCAGGTTGGCATCATAATCAAACACAGCGGCAGCGCGGTCATCGTCCCACTGGTAAGCGATGACGTCAGTGTAATAATAATCGCTGGTTTCTGGCAGCGGCTCGGCGGGCAGCAGATCGGTGCTGCCCGGCTGCGGGGTGGGGGCATAGGGCTGCCAGGTCAGCTGCATGCTGTAATAGGCGCGGGGAACATCGTCAAGGGTAAAGGAGCCGTACACACAGGTCAGCAGGGCGTTGCCTCTGGCGCTGTACAGGCCGGTTTCGGCGTAATCGCTGCCGTAAGGCACGGTCCAGTCGCCCAGGTCGGTAAGGCCTTCCCACTGCACCCAGGCGTTCAGCAGGTCGGAGATATTCAGCGATACCGGGCTGCCGTTCAGCAGGGTGGGATCGTCCAGCGGGGCCTGAACCCACAGGTTCAGCAGGCGGCCGGTTTTATTATCATAATCCAGGGCGAATGTGGGGGATTCGTTGTATTCGGGGTCGCTTTCATCATAGGCGGCATGGGGGTAGCGCAGCAGCCGCGTAATGCCAAGAGAATCACTGGAAGTATACAGCTCACCGCTGCTGTAGCTGCTCAGGTTATCGGCTGCCACATGGTACCAGGTGTCCGGCAATACCTCGGCATCATGGAGCTGGGTCAGCAGGCTGGCGGCAAAATCAGCGGCGGTATCGCTGGAGGTCATGTTGTAGCGGCTGTTCCCGGCGGGGGTATACAGGGCTGCTGTGCCGTCCAGCCCGGCGGAAACCATCCAGTCCGTGCGGTTCATCTGGGTGCGGTTTTTGACCTGCTGTAATAGATAAAAATCATCCCCGCTGACCTCGCGGGATTCATACAGGCCAGAGCTTTGATTGACGGTGCCGAACATACGGGCATCCTGTGCGCGGAACCAGAGCAGCGGCAGGCAGGCCAGCACAGCCACCAGGGCGGCGCAGGCCAGCATCAGCAGCTTGCCGCGTTTTGTGGTTTTCATACGGGTTCCTCCTGTGCGAGTTCGGCGGCGGTTTGGTTCGGTGCGGGCAGGGTGACGGTTACGGTGGTGCCCTTGCCAAGCTCGCTTTCCATGGCAAGCGTTCCGCCGTGGGCCTGGGCAATGCGGCTGCACAGGGCCAGGCCCAGGCCGCTGCCGCCCTGGCGGCGGGAACGGGATTTATCCACCATATAAAACGGCTCCACCACGCGGGGCAGCTTGTCCGCCGGGATGCCCTGGCCGTGGTCCTGAACCGTCAGTCGGATGGAACCATCTGCCTGTTCGGCGCAGACCGCAATGGTGCTGCCGGGGGTGCTGGCCTTGGCGGCGTTGGTGACAAGGTTGATGACGAGATCACACAGCAGGTCGGCATCTCCCTGCACGGTCAGGCCGTTGGACTGCATGGTCAGAATGCAGCCGTTCAGAGCGGGGGCAACGGCGCGGCGCGCTTCGGCAAAAACAGAATCCAACTGCACGGGTACCAGTTGGGGGGCATGCTCACCCAGGCCCATCAGCTGCAGCAGCTTTCCGCTTAAGGCTTCCAACCGCTGGGCTTCATGGAAGATGGCCCCGGCGGCTTCACGCTGTTCTTCGGGGTCTGGCTGCATGCTGCGCAAAAGGTCGGCATAGCCGATGATGCCGGTCATGGGGGTTTTGAGCTCATGGGTAAACGCACCCACAAAATCATCCCGCTGCTGGACCGAAAGCTCCAGAGCTTCCACTTTGTCCTGCACGGCACCGGCCATCTGGTCAAAGCCCTGGCTCAGGATTTCAAGCTCATCCCCGGTGTGCATCCTGGTGCGCAAGGCATAATCACCCGCGGCAATGCGGGCGCTGGCGGCGGTCAGCACGGTCAGTGGGTGGGTCAGGCGGCGGCTGACAAGCCAGACCACCACGGCAGCCCCGGCCACCACGGCAGCTTCCAGCAGGAAAAAGCGCTGCAGGCTGCGGTTGCGCGCGGCAAAAATCTCCGTTACATCAAAGGTGGTTACCATCACAAGGCCGCCCAGCAGATCGCTGCGGTAGGTGCGGGTCACATTGGGGCCGTACTGCAAAATGCTTTGGCCGTCCTGCAGGCCGTATATGGCATAGGCTTCGTCCTGGGCGGGGTCAGCGGATGCGCGGAACAGCCCCTGGGAATAAACCCCACGGGCCAGATCCCCTGCGCGCCAGGTGGCGGCGGTGATAAAATCATCCCCGCAGGTATCTTCGCCGCGGCCGGTCTGGTCCAGGTAGTAATCCTCCACCACGCCGCACAGCATGGCGTGCATGCTTTGTTCCTGCTCGGCGGCTGCGCTCAGGCGGTCCATAAAGCTGCCGTTGACCAGCACCGCACCGCCCACGGCAAAAAACGCGGCGATGACCAGCAGCATGATGCAGACAAGTTTTTGAGAAAATTTCATAGAAAAACCCGTAAGTAAGTTTGAAATTAGGAATTGAAAATGAGAAATCAGCAATTTGAGGTTATTTCTGGTCGGATTTAAGGCGATAACCGACACGGTAGACGGTTTCGATCTTATCCGCCCAGCCAAGTTTTTTGCGCAGGCGCTGGATGTGCAGGTCCAGGGTGCGGCTGTCCAGCAGATCGCCGCCCCACACCCGCCCGTACAATACATCGCGGTACAGCGCCGCCCCGCGGTTGCGCATGAGCTGCTCCAGCAGGTCGAACTCCCGCGGGGTCAGCTCCACCGCCTTGCCCTGCCGGGTCACGGTGCGGGCCACAATATCCATCGTTACATCAAAGGCGGTCAGGGTCTGGCCGCCGCGGCCGGTGCGGCGCAGTACGGCTTCCACACGGGCTAGAAGTTCTTCGATTTCAAACGGCTTTACGATATAATCATCGGCGCCGAGCTGCAGGCCTCTGACCCGGTCCTTAGTGGCGCCCTTGGCCGTGATAAAGATGACCGGCACCCCCAGCGGGCGCAGGTAGCCCAGCAGCTCGTACCCATCCAGGCCGGGCAGCATAATATCCAGCAGGGCCAGGTCAAAGTCGTGCTCGGCAATCAGGTCCGCCGCGGTGCTGCCATCGTTGGCAACCGTGCAGTCATACCCCGCGCGGCGCAGGCTGACCGCAATCAGCCGGGAAATGGTAATTTCGTCCTCCACAATCAAAATGCGGTTCATCCAATGCCCCCAATCGTTATTTACCTTAAGTATAGCACAGAGTTGTCGCCAAGTTGTATAGAAGTTAGGGCAACACCGCACAATTCCCGCCTTGCGGCTTAAGCACCGCTCCGGCAGCTGCGGCACGGCATCTGCCGCACCTCG
>PPYE01740749.1_pt1 | contig 11841 bp, 6 predicted proteins | sample 1559881 | NCBI WGS metagenome assembly PPYE01 (sample SAMN08240022, study PRJNA423297) | Human gut metagenome, whole genome shotgun sequencing project.
AGTATGAAGATACGGACAGCTACGTTATCACCAAAACATTTGTAAATAATCGGCAGCATTTTTTGAACCAGCTTCTGAATGAAGAAACGTAATGCCGGGAAAGGACATTCCATATGAATGATTCTACGTTGAAAGAACTTTGGCAGCAGGTCGCTGAAAAGAAAAGCTGCGAAGCAAAACAGAAAGAGCTGACCGCCCAGAGAGATACGCTTGCGGACCGCCTGAAAAAGCTGGAAAAATCCAAGCTGGCAGAGCAGGCTGATGTGGATCGTCTGGAGGGACACAGCCTTGCCGCATTTTTCTATCAAGTAATCGGAAAAATGGATGAAAAACTGGACAAGGAACGGCAGGAAGCCTATGCAGCCCGTGTCAAGTACGATGTGGCTCTCCATGACCTTTCTTCCGTTGATGCTGATTTAGCACAAATTCAAAATAGGCTGGCACGGCTGTCCGATTGCGAAAGGCAGTATCAAGCTGCTCTTTCCGAAAAAATCAAAAGCCTCAAAGCATCTGCCCACCCTGCCGCACAGCAGGTTGCAGAAAGCGAAAGCCGCATTGCCGCGCTGAAAGTCCAAAAACGGGAACTGCTGGAGGCCATCCACGCCGGAAAGACTGCCTTGCACACGGTCAATGAAGTTCTGGAAACGCTGGATAATGCCGAGGGCTGGAGCACATGGGACGTGATGGGTGGTGGTCTGGGGGTGGATCTCGCCAAGTATGCGGAACTGGACGATGCGCAGGAACAAATCGAACAGCTTCAAGTGGAACTGCGGCGGTTCAAAACTGAACTTGCCGATGTTGAGATCACCGCAGACCTTCAGGTTACAGTAGACAGCTTTTTGAAATTTGCGGATTTCTTCTTTGATGGCCTCTTTGCAGACTGGGCAGTTCTGGATCACATCAATCAGGCACAGAGCAGAGTGGAGAATACCAAAGGTCAAATCAAGCGAGTCCTTGCACTTCTGAAAAAGATACGCGAAGATGTTGATGTCCAAATCGCTGACGAAAAAGAAAAGCAGGAGCAGCTTGCGGTGGAAATTGAGCTGTAGGGTTGGAGTGTTCGCGTATGTAATATGCTCAACTCAATGAATTGGAAATTTCGGAGATAAAGACTATGAAGAAAAAAGCACCAATAGTGTTCATTATCGTGAGCGTCTTTGCCGTAGCCGCAATCATTATAATTTCGGCGTATAGATCTTCGGAATCTTACAGAAAGGCGAAGGCTACAATCCAATGGGATTGCTCTGTGTCTTGTACAGAAAAATCAACATCTGCCCAATATGTAATCACTTATTCTAATGTAAAGGTTTCATCCAAAACGGGCACACTGACGATTCAGAATAGGAATGATTTTGAAATTGTAGTGCATTTGCTCTGCGAAGGCGAGCAGGAAATCGTATCCGGCAATATTCCTGCGGGAAGCTGCTACTCTTTTGCGAATGTTACGGACAAAGAATATACCGTAGGTATTCATGCGGATGTTGATGCGGCCACCAACATTAAAGTAATTGTATACGATGGAAAAGACACAGAGCCATATACAAATTGATAAGTCGGTGCTTGCGGGGGTGCATCTATTTGAAAAAGTATCAATGTCCATGCTGCGAATGTTTTACTTATAATGTTCCACCAAAGGAAGATTGTGGGTACATTTGCCCAGTTTGCTTTTGGGAGAATGACCCGTTTATTACTTCTGATAGCGACCCCAGTGACTTGAATCATGGAATAACTCTAAACGAGGCAAAAAACAACTATTTGGAATTTGGTGCCTGTGAAAGAAAAATGTTACGTTATGTTCGTCCGCCCGAAAGCGATGAAAAATAGACATTCATCATCAGAACTTCAAAGTCAACGATAACCCAATTATTACATACTCCTGCAGGCAACCCTAAAACGGTTGCCCGCTTTTTTATACCCTAAAATCTGAAGAAGGAGGCTAAAATGCCAAGCAAAACCGAAGAATATCTCGCCCTTGCCCAGCGCACGGCCAATGGTCTGACCCGGTACTGGGAAAGCTGGACAGCATACCTGACCACCGCATCCCGGCTGTACAAGTACCCTTTTGCGGACCAGCTGATGATCTACGCCCAGCGCCCAGATGCCACCGCCTGCGCCGACTATGATGTTTGGAACAACCGGATGAACCGCTATGTCAGGCGTGGCTCTAAGGGCATCGCTCTGCTGGACGAATCCAGCGGATTCCCTCGGCTGCACTACGTCTTTGACGTAAGCGATACCGGGGTGCGCCGCAATTCCCGTGACCCAGAGGTGTGGCAGTACAACGACGACCTGAAACAGCCGGTTTCGGAAATGCTCGCCGCCACCTACGGCATCAGCGGGGAACGTGTCAGCCAGCAGCTTGCCGACATTGCCGGAAAACTGGTGGCTGACTACTGGGACAACAACGGCGGCGACATCCGTGCCATCGTTGACGGTTCGCTCTTGATGGATTATGATGAAGCCGGGGTGGAGATGCAGTTCAAGTCCGCCGCCGCCATCAGCGTCACCTACACGCTGCTGGAACGCTGCGGCTTTGAGCCGACAGGCTGGTTCGACAAGGGCGATTTTCAGGCAATCTACAATTTCTCCACCCCGGATGCCGTTTTCGCCCTCGGCGCAGCCGTCAGCGACATGAGCCGGGAGGTGCTGCGGAATATCGAGCGCACCGTAAAAACCACCATTCGCCGCCGCAATGCAGAAAGGAGCCAATATGAATACGAACAGCAGGAACGTGACCTACTCGACCGTCGGGGATTACCAGCTCCCGAACCTGACTTTGAACCAGCCCCGGAAGCCGCTGGGCAAGTACGGCAGACTGCGCCGGACGTACCTGATGAACCATCGCCCGGTGCTGTACAACACGATGCTCCTGAACGGGAGCCTGTACCCGACTCTGACCGAACTGGAGCAGACCGCGGTAGCGATGAAGGAGCATCTGATGACCGAACTGCTGGCGAAGAACCCGGCCCCGGACAAAGAGAAGAATCAGATGCAGTGGGTTCAGCACATGAACAGCCTGCGGGAGCAGGTCGAGGAAGTGATTCGGACGGAGTTGATCTACAGTTAAGTTTTCTGGATGCCGTCCTCCCCACCGAAGCCCAGCAAATCGAAAAAATCGACCGAGCGGAGAGCGAAAAAACGCCCTCCGCTTTTGTTTTGTCGCAGGCTGAAATTGAAAACGAACTGCGTAAGCATGGTTCTGGGTTTGCAGGTGGCAAGCAGCGCATTATGACACTGTACCAGACCCAGCCTGACCGCAAACTCCGTGCCAAAGCACTGGCAAAGGAGTACGGCATTGGTGGGCACTCCCACGATTTTCTGGACGGAAGCCGGGGTTTTGTGAACCACGACTGGAAGGGACTGGAATTTGACCATTACCCTGACCACCAGAAAATCACCCTGAAATGGGCGCAGGTGGAAAAGTATATCGACCTTATGATTCAGTCCGACCGCTATCTGACAGATGAGGAAAAGGAACAGCGTGCTACCAGACAGGAAGCATCCAACTACAATGTCGGGGATGAAGTTGTGGTAGACCTGCCCACCAGAACGATTGAAGGTGCCATCGGCTATGTTGGCGAAACCGATGTGCGCATCGACACCAGTGCGCACGGGCAGTCTTGGGACAATGAGGTTATTAACAAGCAGCAGTTTGAGCAGGGGCTGCGACAGAGTGCGACTGCTCAGCGTGTGGATAAAATGCTGGCGCAGGCAGAAGCCATCGCCAAGGAATCCGAAGTGCCTGAATACGAACGTTTCTCTGTCCGAAAAGTCGTTGACGGTAAAATGCCGCTTTTTGCTATCTGGGATGATCTTTATGATGACTACTATGAAACCAATCACGCCGTTCCACAGTTTTCTAACGAGAAGCAGGCAGAATCTTATCTGGAAAATCTGAAAAAAGAAGTTGCAGACAGAGAAGCCGCCGAGTGGCTCAAAGTCGAACACGCAAAATTTTTAGCAGACAAGGACGAGCCGGAGCCGTCTGACGAAGAACTGGATGAACTGCCGATCTCAACGGTCATTGACGGCGAAGTGCAGACTTTCCCGGATGCCGCAGCTTTGGATAAAGCCGTCAACGCAGAACCTGAGTCTGAACCTGTCGGGAATTTCCACATCACAGATGAACATCTGGGCGAGGGCGGCGCAAAGCAGAAGTACGCAAGAAATATCGAGGCCATCAAAACCCTGTTCCAGCTGGAACAGGAGCATCGTGGTGCCACCGCCGAGGAACAGCAGGTGCTTTCCCAGTATGTAGGCTGGGGCGGTCTGGCAGACGCTTTTGACCCCGGCAAAGATAGTTGGGCAAAAGAGTACACCGAACTGAAAGGGCTGCTTTCCGAGGATGAGTATGCTGCTGCCCGTTCCAGCACTCTGAACGCCCACTACACCAGCCCCACCGTTATCCGTGGTATCTATGATGCCGTGGAGCGCATGGGCTTCCGGTCTGGCAACATTTTGGAGCCGTCCATGGGCGTGGGCAACTTCTTCGGAATGCTGCCGGACACCATGCAGGACAGCCGTTTGTACGGCGTGGAACTGGACAGCATCACCGGGCGCATTGCCAAGATGCTGTACCCGCAGGCAGACATTACAGTGGCTGGATTTGAGACCACTGACCGCCGTGATTTCTACGATCTGGCGGTGGGCAATGTGCCTTTCGGTCAGTACAAAGTCAACGACAAGGCGTACAACAAGCTGGGATTTTCCATCCACAATTATTTCTTTGCGAAAGCTATCGACCAAGTGCGTCCGGGCGGCGTGGTGGCATTCGTCACCAGCCGCTACACCATGGACAGCAAGGACAGCACCGCCCGCAAGCACATGGCAGAACGTGCCGATCTGCTGGGTGCCATCCGTCTGCCGAACAATGCGTTCCGTGCCAATGCTGGCACAGATGTTGTCAGCGACATTATCTTTTTGCAAAAGCGTGACCGCCCCATCGACCATGAGCCGGACTGGGTGCAGCTCGGCAAGACCGAGGACGGCTTTGCCATCAACCAGTATTTCGTGGACCACCCGGAGATGATTCTGGGCGAACTGACCACCGAAAGCACCCAATACGGACGGGAGGAACTGACGGTTGCCCCCATCGAGGGCGCAGTGCTGGCCGACCAGCTTGCCGAAGCGGTACAGCATATTGAGGGTCAGTATGTTGAAGTCGAGGTGGAAACACCAGATGTTGCGGATGCAGAAGTCGAGCGCAAGACGCTCCCCGCTGACCCGGATGTAAAGAATTTCTCCTATGCCGTGGTGGACGGTGAGGTGTACTACCGAGAAAATTCGATTATGACGCAGGTGGAGTTGTCCGATAATGCCAAAGCCCGTGTCACCGGCATGGTGGAACTGCGGCAGATCGTCAACCAGCTGATTCAGGAGCAGCTGGACGATTACCCGGATGAGGACATTAAGACAACCCAAGCAAAGCTGAACACAGCTTATGACGCTTTTACCGCAAAATACGGTCTGCTCAACGACCGCAAAAATGGGCGTTTGTTTGAGGATGATTCTTCCTACTATCTGCTCTGCTCTTTGGAAAATCTCGATGAGAATAAACAGCTCAAAAGCAAGGCGGATATGTTCACCAAGCGAACGATTCGCCCAGAGCACACGGTCACCAGCGTGGACACCCCCAGCGAAGCACTGGCAGTGTCCATTGGAGAACATGGCCGTGTTGATCTGCCCTATATGGCGGAACTTCTCGGCTCTCCCGGCGATTATGAGCGTATTACCACAGAGCTGCAAGGCGTGATTTTCAAAGACCCTTCTGTGGATGCAGATGAGCCGGAAGCAGGCTGGCAGACTGCGGACGAGTATCTTTCCGGCAATGTGCGGAATAAACTGCGCATGGCTCAGCTTGCCGCTGAAAGCCACCCGGAGTTCAAGATCAATGTGGAGGCTTTGACCAAAGCGCAGCCGAAGGACCTTGAAGCATCAGAAATCGACATCCGACTGGGTGCCACATGGCTGAATCCCGCCATTGTGCAGCAGTTTATGATGGAGACTTTTCAGCCGCCCTACCGCATCCGCTATAACAACCTGATCCAAGTCCGCTACTCTCCATTTACGTCCGAATGGCGCATCGGCAACAAATCTGCCGCCGGAATGTATGATATCATGTCCACCGAAACCTACGGCACCCACCGGGCCACCGCCTACAAGATTTTGGAGGACACCTTGAATTTGCGGGACTGCCGCATTTATGATACCATTGAGGAGGATGGTAAAGAGCGGCGTGTCCTGAACCAGAAGGAGACGATGCTTGCCCAGCAGAAGCAGCAGGCCATCAAGGATACCTTTGCAGGCTGGGTTTGGCAAGACCCGCAGCGGCGGAATCTGCTGGTGAAGCAGTATAACGAGTTGTTCAATAGTACCCGGCCCCGCGAGTATGACGGAAGCCATATCCATTTTGTCGGTATGAACCCGGAGATCAATCTGCGGGAACATCAGCGCAATGCAGTTGCTCATGTGCTTTATGGTGGGAACACCCTGCTCGCCCACGAGGTGGGTGCCGGCAAAAGTTTTGAGATGGCAGCTTCGGCAATGGAATCTAAGCGTTTGGGCCTGTGTCAGAAAAGCCTGTTCGTGGTACCCAACCATCTGACCGAGCAGTGGGCCAGCGAGTTCCTGCGGCTATACCCCAATGCAAAGCTGCTCGTTACCAGCAAGAAAGACTTTGAACCCGCCAATCGAAAGCGTTTTTGCGCCCGCATCGCAACCGGCGACTACGATGCCGTCATTATCGGCCACTCGCAGTTTGAGAAAATCCCTCTTTCTGCGGAACGGCAGGCACGGATCATCGAAGATCAGATCGAGGAAATCGAAAAAGCCATTGCAGAGGCCAAGGAACAGTCCGGTGAGCATTTTACCGTGAAACAGATGGAAAAGACACGGAAAACACTGGAGGTGAAACTGAAAAAGCTACAGTCCACCGATCGCAAGGATGATGTGGTCACATTTGAACAATTAGGCGTAGATAGGTTATTTGTGGACGAGAGCCAGAACTACAAGAACCTATATCTTTACACCAAGATGCGCAATGTTGCCGGCCTTTCTACCTCCGAAGCACAGAAGTCCAGCGATATGTTCGGCAAGTGTCGTTATCTGGATGAAGTGACTGGCGGGCGCGGCGTGATTTTCGCAACGGGAACGCCCATCAGCAACTCCATGACGGAAATGTACACCCTGATGCGCTATTTGCAGTACAGCACTCTCCAGCAGAAACAACTGACCCACTTTGATGCATGGGCTTCTACGTTTGGCGAGACCACCACGGCCATTGAGCTTGCGCCGGAAGGAACCGGCTACCGTGCGCGCACACGTTTTGCCAAGTTCTTTAACCTGCCGGAGCTGATGAATATGTTCAAGGAGGCAGCGGACATCAAGACTTCCGACCAGTTGCATCTGCCTGTTCCGGAAGCCAAGTTTGAAACTGTCGTGGTCAAACCATCGGAGATCCAGCAGGACATGGTGAAATCCCTGAGCGAACGTGCTGCTGAGGTGCATAGCGGTGCGGTTGACCCCTCGGTGGACAATATGCTGAAGATCACCTCGGACGGACGTAAAATCGGCCTTGACCAGCGGCTGATGAATCCGCTCACCCCGGATGACCCGGACAGCAAGCTGAATGCCTGCGTCGACAATGTTCTGCGTATCTGGAACGAAACCAAAGAGGATAATCTGACGCAGCTGATTTTCTGCGATATGTCCACGCCCAAGGGAGACGGCTCGTTCAATGTCTACGATGATATTCGCACAAAGCTGCTTGCCGCCGGGGTGCCGGAATCGGAGGTCGAGTTCATCCACAACGCTGATACCGAAGGTAAGAAAGCGGATTTGTTCTCCAAAGTCCGCAGCGGCAAGGTGCGTGTCCTGCTGGGCAGCACTGCAAAGATGGGCGCAGGCACCAATGTCCAGACCCTGCTGGTGGCCGTGCATCATCTGGATGTAGGCTGGCGACCGTCCGATATGACCCAACGCAACGGCCGAATCATCCGTCAGGGCAACAAAAACAAACAAGTTTACGTCTATAATTACGTCACGGAGGGGACATTCGACGCCTACCTCTGGCAAACGCTGGAAAACAAGCAGAAGTTTATTTCGCAGATCATGACGAGCAAATCTCCGATGCGCTCCTGTGATGATGTGGATGAGCAGGCTCTTTCGTATGCCGAGGTCAAGGCCTTATGCGCAGGCGACCCGCGCATCCGGGAAAAGATGGATCTGGATGTGCAGGTAGCAAAGCTCAAGGTGCTGCGCTCGGATTACCAGAACCAGAAATATCGTCTGGAAGATAAGCTGCTCAAGCATTACCCGGAGGAAATTCAGAAAGCGAAGAACCGTATTGCGGCTCTGAAAAACGATGCCCAAATCGCAGACGCACACCCGCAGGATAAGGAGAACTTCTGCGGCATGACGATCAAGGGCATGGTGTTCGATGAGAAAAAAGCAGCTGGTGAGCGGCTGATGCTCGCCTGCAAGGAGATGCCGAATGCGGATATGATGCTGCTGGGCACCTATCGCGGCTTTGAGCTGAACATTCGCTTTGACAGTTTCAAGAATGAGCATCAAATCGTTCTCCGCGGCGAGCTGAGTTATCCGGTACCGCTGGGCGATGACCCTCGCGGCAACATCGTCCGTCTGGACAATGCCATCGGCAATTTTGCCGACCGCATTGCCGATGCTGATGCCGCACTGGATTCTCTGGAACAGCAGAAGCAGGCCGCAGAGGTTGAAATCGCCAAGCCGTTTGCGCAGGAGGAAGAACTGCAAACCAAGTCTGCCCGCCTTGCAGAATTGGATGCGCTGTTGAACATGGAGCATCAGTCCAGCCGGACAGAACCCGAAGCGGAAGAAAAGCCGGATGCCCGCCCCTCTGTGCTGGCAGCTCTGGAAGAAAAGGCTGATAAAGTGGAGCCTGTCCGACCATTCAAATCTTACTTGGATAAGGATGGTGATGCCCGGTGACGGAGCGCCGTGACCAGCAGATCCATTTTCGTGTCAGCAAAGTCGAACTGGAACGCATTCGTCAGAAGATGGAAAGTTGCGGTATTTTGAGCATTGGCTCTTATCTGCGAAAAATGGCTCTGGATGGTTACTGCCTGAATCTTGATTTACCACAGCTGAGTCGGATGGCGTACCTTCTTCAGAATTGCAGCAACAACCTGAATCAGGTGGCGAAACGGGCCAATGAAAGCGGGCAGCTCTATGCCGCCGATTTAGAGGACTTGCGTAGTCGGTTGGATGAGCTGATAGCTATCGGCAAGCAACTTCTCGCCAAACTTTCGGAACTCTAAAAAAATCCCGCAGCAGGAGGACTGCGGGCTTACATAACGGTTGACATCCTTGCAAGGCAGTAGCCGATACCTTTATAATTGGGGCGGAAAAAGGAAGGATGGTGTTCGATATGAGGTTTCTGTTCAAAATGGTGCTTGCCCCGGTCTCTCTGTTCGTGGCTTTTCTGGCTCTGATGGCAAAGTGGCTGCTCACTCTGTCCAGCTATGTTGTCGCGCCGTTGATGCTGTATATCTTTGGCTGCGGCATCTACACCGTCTACCGCCAGACTTGGGATCAGTTTTTGATTCTGCTGGTTGCTGAATTTCTCTGCTTTGTTCTTTTTGTCAGCGCAACTGCGATGGTGGCGGGCGTTGAACGATTCAGCGGTTGGCTCCGGGACGTGATTTGATTTTGAATTTTTTGCCGCCTTCGGGCGGCTTTTTCATTTAGGGGGTGATTTGCTCTGGCTGCTACTCGTCTGATTGCACTGCATCAGCACAAAGGAAAATCTATCGCCGCCTGCCTGAAAGACCGCACTGATTATGCGCAGAATCCCGACAAGACTGAAAGGGGCGAACTTGTCAGCAGCTATCAATGCAGCCCGCTTACCGTGGATGAGGAGTTCATGCTCACAAAAAAGCTATACGAGCAAGCCACCGGGCGCAGCCAGAAAAGCAATGTCATCGCCTATCAGATACGGCAATCCTTCCGACCCGGCGAAATCACAGCAGAGGAAGCAAATCAAGTTGGCTACGAATTGGCCTCCCGCTTTCTGAAAGGCAAACACGCTTTTATCGTTGCCACTCATACCGACCGGGAGCATATCCACAATCACATTATCTTTAATTCGACCGCTTTGGATGGCACCCGGAAATTTCGGGATTTTTTCTTTTCCGGGCTGGCAGTGCAGCGGTTAAGCGATTTAATTTGTCTGGAGCATCAGCTTTCCGTAATTGAAAAGAAGCCTTATCGGGAGCGGCAGAAGCGTATCACTTACCCGCCAAGGGAAAGCAACCGCGACCGACTGTGCGGTGTCATCGACGAAATTTTGCAGCAGAAGCCCACCGACTACGAAGATTTTCTGCAAAATCTGGAACAGCAGGGCTATGAGATCAAGCGTGGAAAGTACACCTCCGTCAAAGGCAAAGGGCAAAAGCGTTTTATTCGGTTTCGTACACTGGGCGAAGGGTATAGCGAAGAAGAAATCAAAGCTGTGTTGGCTGGCAAGGCAGAGCACCACCCCCGCCAGAAACAGTCGCCCAAAGAACAGCCCTTTCAACTGCTGGTGGACATTCAAGCAAAACTTGCTGAGGGTAAAGGCGGTGGATACGAGCGCTGGGCGAAAAAGCACAATCTGAAGGAAATGTCCAAGACGTTGCTTTTTTTGCAGGAACAGAAAATCAGCAGTGCGGATGAGCTGAAGGAACTTGCAGATGCTGCACTTTCACACTATCACGAACTGGGCGATTCTATCAAGGCCGCAGAGCAACGTATGACCGAGATTGCAGTCCTCCGTGCGCACATCGTCAACTATGCCAAGACCCGGCCTGTATACGATGCTTACCGCAAATCCGGGTACAGTTCCAAATTTTTGGAAGCGCACCGGGAGGAGATTACATTGCATAAGGCGGCGAAAGCCGCTTTCAATGAATCCGGCCTGAAAAAGCTGCCCAAAGTGAAAGACCTGAATGCAGAGTATTCGGCTTTGCTCACCAAGAAAAAAGCACTCTACCCGGAGTACCGCAAGGCGCGGGATGAGATGCAGGACATCGTAAAAGCGCAGAAGAATGTGGAACTGTTCTTTGCGGAGGAAAAGGACTCCAAGCAAGTCGAGCAGATCCGATAAAACAATACGGCCCTGAGAACTTTGCCGCTTATCCGGCAGGGTTCTCAGGGCTTTTTTGCTTATTACTCAGTCTGTACTCAGAGCAGCGGTGATTTCAATTTGTTTAGCAATCATGCTTTCCAGTTCCTGCGTGATCGTTGCACAATTTGCAACACGATAATTCCAGAAGTAAGAAACGCCTTCACACTCCTCAACGGACAAATCACTGTTGACCAAAAGCAGTCGGTCGGAGGTTACTTTCAGCTTTTCGCATAGAGAAGCGTATTTTCCATAATCAATACTTCGGCTGGACGATTTGGCTTCCACCCAGAAGAATTTTCCGTTGATGGAGAATACGACATCCAGTTCATGCGTGCTCCCTACGGATGCCGCTTCTGAAAGAATCACATTGGAGCAAACCGAAACTTCTGCACCCTGCTCCTCCTGATAGCGATTCAAAATCTGCTGAACCTGATGCTCCACAAAAAGTTCCAGCCACTTCCCGCTCAGGAAATGCCGGACAGTCTCATTTTGCGCAAGCTCATAGACGATATTCTGCGGATAGATCACAATGGATGCAAAAAGTCCCATTTTATCCCACGTCTGAGCGATTTCCGAAAGTGTGGCAAACGAATTCTTAGAAGTACCCTTTGGGATACGGAACGAAAAAGAGCCGTCACTCTGCATATGTGTCCGAATAAACTGCAAGAAATCCACCACTACCGGGTCGCAAAGAGCTT